>Ga0209172_10000134_pt1 | contig 222557 bp, 230 predicted proteins | sample LarsenN4metaG_FD_184113 | JGI IMG/M metagenome (GOLD analysis project Ga0209172, IMG submission 184113) | Hot spring sediment bacterial and archeal communities from British Columbia, Canada, to study Microbial Dark Matter (Phase II) - Larsen... ...
GAGACCGATCACCGTGCTACCATGCTCCATGGGCCGGCACACCTCCGCATGTGGATAGGCTCCGCCTTCGGGCGGGGTAACCCACGTCTACTTTCTGCGTAGGTTGCCGGCTCGTCCATGTTATCTAGCCTGGGCTAGACATTATCCCTCAAATACCCCACGCGGCTTGACGCGAACAGGTGTTCGGTACTACACTTCCTCGTATGGCGGCCGGGGAGGCTCTCCAGCCAAGGCTCTTCAAGGCCACCGGGGTCCGCGTCAATCCCCGGGTCGAGTGGGTCGAGGTAGAGGTGAAATCCGTCCTCAACCGGGTCAGGGGGATGCCGTTCGAGTGGTCCATCAATCCGTACCGGGGATGCGAGCACCAGTGCGCTTTCTGCTACGCGCGTCGCACGCATTGGTTCCTCGACCAGGATGGGGTCAACAACTGGGGGAATCGCATCTTCGTGAAGATCAACGCGCCGGAGATCCTGCGGCGCGAACTGGCGCATCCATCGTGGGCGCATGAGGAGGTGGAAGTCGGGACCGCGACCGACCCCTACCAGCCGGCCGAGGGGGCCTACAAGATCACCCGGCGGATCCTCGAAGCCCTGCGGGACTCTCGCACCCCGGTGGGACTGATCACCCGATCGTCGATGATCATTCGTGACCTCGACGTGCTGCGGGACCTGGCCCGGGGACCCGGGGTGCGCGTGTGCTTCAGCGTTGCGACGATGAACGAGCAGATAGCCGGTGAGATCGAGCCGGGCGCGCCTCCGCCGGTGAAACGGCTGGAGGCCCTGCGCACGCTGTCGCGAGCGGGAATCCCCACCGTGGTCATGCTCGCGCCCGTCCTCCCCGGCATCACCGACGATGTGCGGACGCTGACCGAGGTTGTGACCGCGGCCCGGGATTACGGGGCGGCGTCGCTGGCCACGGTGGCGCTGCACCTGGGCGAAGTCACGCGCGAGGCGTTCTTCGAGTTCCTGACACACCGGTATCCTCAACTGGTTCCCGAGTACCGGCGCCTCTACCAGGGCAAGTACGCGCCCACGGCGTATCGGAGGCAGGTGCAGCGCATTGTTGGCGCGATCCAGGCCCGGGTTGGCCTGCGGTCGCGCGAGATCCCGGCGGCGGGACCCGAGACAGTCGCGAGGCAGCCGTCGGAGCAACTCGAACTCTTCGGGCGGAGGGCCGTATGGAGATCACCCGATGGATCGTCGAGCACTGCGATCAGACCTACCGCAAGGGCAACTGGGCCGGCAACGGCGTCCTGCCCTCCATAGACGGTGTGGGGACGGAAGAAGCCTCCTGGCGGCCCAACCCCGAGCAGCACACCATCGGCGAGATCGTTCTGCACATGGCCTACTGGAAGGACGCCGTCACGGAACGCCTCAGCGGCCGGCCCTGGAAGCACAGCGAGGAGATGGACTGGCGTCCGGTACCGGCCACGGCTCGGGGATGGGAGGATGCCAGGACCGAGCTGGACCGGGCGCATGGCCGGCTGCTGGAAGCCCTGGGGACGTTGTCGGCGAAGCGATTGTCCGAGGTCGTGGGCAAGGCCTGGTGGCTGGACGACGGGCAGGCCCGGGTCATCGATTTCGCCCTCGGCGCCGCGCACCACGACATGTACCACGCCGCCCAGATCTTCGTCTTGAGGCGACAGTATAAGCATCGATGACGCGTTGCGCGTCCCTGAGGTGTTCGATACACTGAGGGGGCGATGGACCTCGGCGTCGTCCTGATCGTCCTCCAGCTCATCTACCTGGAGGGCATCCTCTCCATCGACAACGCCGCGGTGCTGGGCGCCATGGTCTCCCGGCTGCCCAGAGAAGATCCGATCCCCTGGCCGCGATTTCTCCGATTCCTGCAACATCCGGTGCACCGGCTGCTCGGCGGTCAGCGCCTGGCGGCCCTGAAGGTTGGGTTGCTCGGCGCCTACATCGGCCGGGGCTCCATGCTGTTCATCGCTACCTGGGTGGTCCAGAATCGCTGGCTGCTGCTGCTCGGCGGGCTGTACCTCATCAAACTGGCCGCAGACCATCTCGGCGACATCGGCCCGGGGACGCCCGAGGAAGATGTCCAGCACGCCGTGGGTGAGCCGCTCCAGCGCGGGGAGCGCTCGTTTTGGAGCGTTGTTGTTGCGGTCGAACTGGCCGACCTGGCCTTCAGCCTTGACAACGTCGTCGCCGCGGTGGCCCTCTCCCGCGAACTCTGGGTCGTCTTCACCGGCGTGGCGCTCGGGATCATCACGATGCGCTTCGCCGCCGGCATCTTCGTCTGGATGATCCAGCGCTATCCCGTGCTGGAGGCGGCGGCCTACCTGCTCGTTCTCAACATCGGCATTGAGCTGCTCCTCGAGGATCTCTGGCACATCAAGCTGAATGACGCGCAGAAGTTCGCGGTCTCGGCGGGAACGCTGGTTCTCACCCTCATCTACGGCCGCTCTGTCATGCTGCAGCGGATCGGCCAGCGCATCACCTGGCTGAAGCGCGTCCTCGGCGTGATCAGCCTGCTGTTCCTGTGGACCCTCAAGCCGATCGGCTGGCTGTTCAGCGGGTTCGCCGGCGTGACCCGGGTGCTGGCCCTCTTCTTCGCGACCCGCATCCGGCTCGCCCGGAACGCCCGCCGCCTGGCCCGCGAAGTCTCCAACCCCGGTCCCGAGTCCGAGTGAGGGAACCCGGCCCAGCCGCCTTGACAGGGCCGGCGATGGCGCCTAATCTTGACGCAAAGAGTCGAGAATCGGGTCCGTCGATGACATTCCGATTCGTGTGTGTGGGTCTCGCCGCGCAGTACGCGCCCCGGCAATGCATCTGTCCGCGGCGGAGGCAGCGTGTGCCTTCGCCGGCTCGCTCGTAGTCGCCCTCAGGCACACCCCGTCTCCGCTTCCGCCGACCGTCTGCTGACGGATTGGCAGGTACATCGGTCGTCCGACGCGTCCGGAGGAGGGGAACCATGGTGACGAAAGTCGATCGAAATGCCATCAAGTTCAATCAGGTGAGCATCGCCGTCGTCTCGACCGCGGCGTTCCTGGCGGATTTCCCGCTGCTGGCCGGATTGCTCGCCGTGGTCCTGGCCATTGCGACGGCGCGGCCGGCCTGGAGCCTGTTCCGCGGGATCTACCAGCGCATCGTCCTGCCGCCGGGCTGGTTGCGTCCGAATATCGTGGACGACGAGGCGGCGCCGCATCGCTTCGCCCAGGGCGTGGGCGCGACGTTCCTTGCCGGGGGGTGGATTGCGCTGGTCTCGGGGGCGGGCGCGGTGGGATGGGCCCTGGTGCTGCTGGTCGCGGTGCTGGCGATGGTGAATGTCGTCTTCGACTTCTGCGCCGGGTGCTTCGTGTACTACCAGCTCCGGCGTGCCGGCCTGATCCGCCGCCCCGCGGCGCAGGAGTGAGCAGTGGCTGACCGCCTGCTTGTCCTGGTCCTGATCGCGGCCGGGGTGGCCGCCCTGCGGCTGCTCCTGCGCTGGCGATCGGCTCGATACCGCGTCCGCAGCGCGGCCGATCTGGTGCCCCGCGGGCGCCCCCGGCCGGTGGTCCTGGCGTTTTCGACGCCGGACTGCGTGCCGTGCCGGACGCAGCAGAAACCGGCGCTGCAGGAGCTGCTGCGACGTTACCCGGAACGCGTCGAGGTCCGGGACGTGGATGCCGCCGAGCAACCGGGGCTGGCGGACCGGTTCGGGATCATGACGGTGCCCAGCACGGTGGTCATCGATCCGCGCGGACGCATCGTGGCGATCAATCACGGCGTGACCCGGTGGGAGCGGCTCGCCGCGCAACTGAGTCTGAACGGCGTGCGCCCCCCAGCCCGGGTCCGTTCCCAGGGGGCGTGATGAGCACCCAGCCTCCGTATGTCATCCATCTGGACGAGCGGTTCGGTCCGCTCGAGCTCATCGATGTGCGTGCGCTCGCCGAGGCGGCCGTGCCCTGGTACAACCAGACGCTGTGCCGGGTGAACGACTGCGTGGTGCGGTTGGGCGTGGTCCAGGGAGAGTTCCACTGGCACAAGCACGATCGGGAGGACGAGGTCTTCTACGTCGTGGAGGGCCGGTGGATCATCGATCTGGAGGAGCGCACCGTCGAGCTCGCGCCGGGACAGGGGTTTACGGTGCCTCGCGGTGTCCGCCACCGCACGCGCGCGCCGGAGCGCACGGTGATCCTGATGGTCGAAGGCGCGGGCGTCGTCCCCACCGGTGACTGACGCCCCGGTTCTGCGAATTGCCCGCGATCCAACCGCCACGGTAAGCATCTTCGAGGACGATCCTCGACCCGTCTCCTGAGACGGGGTCGGATTGCCGCCCCCCACCGCCTATGTTACGATGAACGGCACATAGGCGGCTGTGACGGGGCATCCCACCCCTGAGCCTGCTCTCGAAAGAGACCGGACCGCCCCGATAGCGGCGGCTGAGCGCCGGCGGAGTTCGCGCCGGAACTAGGGTGGTACCACGGGTAAGCCCCGTCCCTTGCGGACGGGGCTGTTTCGTTTTCAGACGAATGTGGCGAGGGGGAAGCGGTCATGGTGCAAGAGCGCGAGAGCGTTCAGGCGCTGCCGAAAAAATCCGAGAATTTCAGCGAGTGGTACACGCAGGTCGCCCTGCGGGCCGAGCTCGCCGACTACACCCCGGTGCGCGGGTCGATGGCCATCCGGCCCTACGGCTTCGCGATCTGGGAAGGCATCCAGGCGTGGCTGGATCGGCGCTTCAAGGAGACCGGCCACGTCACCGCGTACTTCCCGCTGCTGATCCCGGAGAGCTTCCTCAAGAGGGAAGCGGAACACGTCCAGGGCTTTGCCCCGCAGGTGGCCTGGGTCACGCACGGCGGCCAGGAGGAGTTGAGCGAGCGTCTGGCCGTGCGGCCGACCTCGGAAGCGATCATCCTGCCGATGTACGCGAAGTGGATCCAGTCGTACCGCGACCTGCCGGTGTTGTTGTTGCAGTGGAACAGCGTCGTCCGGTGGGAGAAGGCCACGCGCCTGTTCCTCCGTACCGCGGAGTTCCTGTGGCACGAGGGCCATACCGCGCACCGCACGATGGAGGACGCGGACGCCGAGTGCCGCCTGATCCTCGGGATCTACCGCGAGCTCATCGAGGACGTCCTGGCCATCCCGGTGCTGGTGGGCGTGAAGCCGCCGAGCGAGCGCTTCGCCGGCGCCGACAATACCTACACGCTCGAGGCCCTGATGCCGGACGGTCAGGCCATCCAGGCGGGGACGTCGCACTTCCTGGGCCAGAATTTCGCGAAAGCGTTCGACGTGAAGTTCCTGGACCAGGACAACCAGGAGAAGTACATCTGGTCCACCTCCTGGGCGGTGACGACGCGGCTCATCGGCTCGCTGATCATGGCTCACGGCGATGACAAAGGACTGGTGCTGCCGCCGCGCATCGCGCCGTTCCAGGTGGTCATCGTCCCGATCCTCGGCCGTGATGATGCGAAGGTGCTGCCGGCGGCGAAGGCTTTGGCCGCCCGCCTGAGCAGTCGCTTCCGCGTGAAGCTGGACGACCGAGACGCGTACACCGCGGGCTGGAAGTTCAACGAGTGGGAGATGCGCGGCGCCCCGGTGCGGTTGGAGATCGGACCGCGCGACGTCGCGAACCACCAGGTCGTGCTGAGCCGGCGCACGGGCCGGTCGAAGGAGACGCTCTCGCTCGACGGTCTCGAAGATACGGTCGGGCGGATCCTCGACGAGATCCAGGCCGAACTCTTCGAGCGAGGGAAGTCATATCGGGACGAGCACATCACCCAGGCCGGGACGCTGGACGAGCTGGTGGCGGCGATCGACCGGGTGAAGGGCTTCGTCAAGGTCGGCTGGTGCGAGATGCAGTCGTGCGAGGATACGATCCGCGAGCGCACGGGGGCCTCTCCGCGCCTCATCCCGCTGGATGAGGAGGCGTCGGGTAAGTGCGTCGTCTGCGGGATGCCGGCAAAGGTCCGGGTGTATTACGCGAGGGCGTACTGATCGCCGATAGGTGTTGGGGGCATGGCACACCGCCCGCCTGAACGGGCGCTCCAGGCCCTGCAGATCCTGCGCCTGCGGTTGCACCGCCTCGAACCGTCACGGCCGCTCCGGGATGCGCGGGCGGCCGCGGCGTTTGTGAGGGAACGCGGCATGGTCATGGAGTCCGCCCGCTCGAGCCTCCCCGCGCTCACGGAGGCCATCGCGGGGCGCGAGATCCGCGGCTCCTGGATGGCTGATCGCGAAGTCTTCCGGATCTATCGGATTCTGCGGGGCATGCCCGCGCACGGCATCGTGTCGGCACCGCTTGTGGAGGGAAAGGACACGCTATTCACTCCCGTCCTCGGTCCCGCGGTCGAGCGCGTCGCCACCGATCCTGAACGCCGAACTCGAGCGGCGGCGGCTTCGACGCCCCTGGCGAGGCGGTTGCTCGCTGCCGTGGAACGAGACGGCGAGGTGCGCATGGATCGGTGGCCGGGGCCCACCGCTCCGGCCCGTGCCGCGCGACTGCTGCTCACACGCCAGTTGCTGGTTCGCAGCCGGTCCCTGCACACCGAGCGCGGCTATCACACGGCGATGGTGATCCCCTGGCGTGCGTCCCCACTCTCGAGACGCTTCTCCGGGCGAGCCAAACGGCTGAGCTATGACGCAGCGCATCCTCCTCCAGGCCGCCCTGCGCGCCGCCGTCGTGGCGCCTGAGCGCGAGGTCAGGCGCTGGTTCGTCTTCGGTCCGGGGCCACTGGATGTGATGATCGACGAAAGGGCCGTGCAGAGGTTGCCGGTAGGGCGCATGTCATGGCTGCGCGCCATCAGCGAGCCGCGGTGAGCCCCGACTGCGATCCCGCGTGACGTGGCTGCTTCAGGTGGACCTTGATGGCCATGGTGTCAATGACGAGATTGCTCGATTTAGAGGAAGAGCGGGACTAACTCGCCGCGGTCGACGTCGAGCAGGCCGCGGTCGGTGAGCCGGAGCGACGGGATCACGGAGAGGGCCAGGAACGAGAGCGTCATGAAGGGGTCGCCCAGGCGCGAGCCCATCCGCCGGGCCAGAGCCAGCAGCCCGCGCATCTGCTCCGCGACGGTCTCGATGGGGGCATCCGACATCAGGCCGGCGATCGGCAGCGGCAGGCGGGCCACCTCGCGCCCGGCCACCCCGACCAGCCCGCCGCGCATCTCCAGGAGCACCTCGACCGCGGCGCGCATTGCGTCGTCGGTGGCCCCCACCACGATGATGTTGTGCGCGTCGTGGGCGACCGTGGAAGCGAGGGCGCCCAGGCGCAGGCCGAACCCGCGGACGAAGCCCAGTCCCACGCGGCCGCTGCCGGTGTGGCGTTCGATCACGGCCAGCTTGAGCAGATCGCGGCCCGGGTCTGCCACCGCCTCACCGTGCTCAATCCTGGCGTCGGCCTCCGCCGCCTCCGTGACGATCTGATCCGGGATGATCTGGAGGACGCGGAGGCGCGTCCCGTTCGTGGGGATGCGGAAGTGCAGGCTGCCGCGGGGGATGCTCAGCGAGACAGGAACGGTGGGCAGCTTCTCCGGACGAGTGTAAGGGAGTAGCGCCCCGTCCCTCGCCACCAGTCGGCCGTTTCTGTAGACGAGTCGGGGACGGGGCGCTGACATCTCATCAAAGACGATCAGGTCCGCGCGCTTCCCAGGAGCCACCGCCCCGCGATCATGCAGCCCGAAGTACTCTGCCGTGTTCAGCGTCGCGAGTTGAATGGCCAAGAATGGATCGAGACCGAGGCTGATAGCCTGGCGAACCATGCTGTCGATGTGGCCGTCTTCGAGCAGGTGGAGCGGGTTGCGGTCGTCGGTGCAGAAGACGAAGCGCCGGGCGTTCTGCGCCGTGACCAGGGGCAAGAGCGCGGCGAGGTTGCGGGCCCCCGTGGCCTCGCGGATCATGATCACGAGCCCGCGGCGCAGCTTCTCCAGGGCTTCTTCCCGCGTGGTGCACTCGTGGTCGGAGCCGATGCCCACGGCGGCATAAGCATTGAGGCCGGCGCCGACGAGTCCCGGGGCGTGGCCGTCGATCGGCCGGTTGCCCGCGGCGTGCAGCTTGTCCAGGACCTCGGGATCCGCGGCGAGCACGCCGGGGTAGTTCATCATCTCGGCCAGGCCCAGGACCCACTTGTCCGCCATCAGGCTCTCCAGGTCGTAGGCGGAGAGCTGCGCCCCGGAGCTCTCCATAGGCCCGGCCGGGACACAGGAACTGGCCATGACGAAGACGCTGAGCGGATTGTACTTCGCCGCCTCGAGCATGTAGCGGATCCCGGTCATCCCGAGAACATTGGCGATTTCATGCGGATCTGTGATCACAGAGGTCGTGCCTCGCGGGACCACCGCCCGGGCGAACTCGGGGATGGTGACCATCGAGCTCTCGATGTGCACGTGGCCGTCGATGAAGCCCGGGGCCAGGCAGGCGCCGTCGAGATCGACCACCTCGACGGCAGGCACGGCGTCGTCGCCGGGCGGGACGACGGCAGCGATGCGGTCCTCGAGGATCGCCACACCGCCGGGGACGATGTCCTGGTTGTAGACGTCGACGATCCGGGCGTTGGCCAGGAGGAGGTCGGCGGCCTCGCGGCCTTGTGCCACACGGATCAGACGGGCCAGGTCCATCGCACCGCTCCTTCGACACCAGCGCAGGGATTCACTTCCGCAAGCAAGAAGGGGAGCAGCGCACGTCAGGAGGTTGTATGGCGCACATCCTTCCGTTTCAGGGCCAGCCCACGTACGACCTGGAGATCGCGGGCACGGTGCGTACGCTGCCGCTGATCCAGGTGTCGCCGGACACGTGGATCGCCTACTACTACAGCCTGGGCGACACCGAGGTCATCGACCGCGGTGCGCGAATGCTGGCCCCGAAAATGACCGGATGCGAGATCTTCGTTACGACCGAGACGAAGGGCATCCCGCTGGCGCACGCCATCGCCACCTATCTCGGTCTGAAGCCCTACGTGGTGTGCCGCAAGGAGGTCCGCCCGTTCATGCTCTCGCCGCTGGTCGTGCGCTACCGGCCGATCACGGCGAAGACGGAGCAGGAGCTGTTCATCGACGGGCGCGACGGCAAGAAGCTGGCCGGCAAGAAGGTCGGTATCGTGGACGATATCGTCAGCACCGGCGAGACCATCGAGGCCATGGCGGAGCTGGTGCGCCAGGCCGGGGGGACCGTGATCAGCAAGGCGGCGCTGCTGCTGGAGGGCGAGGAGCGAACGGACGTCGTCCATCTCGGCATCCTCCCGATCTTCAAATCGAACCAGCAGGGCGGGCGCACGTAGCCGCGGCGCGACCGGCTCGCGCTGCGGAGGGTCGTCATGCGCATCCACCTCCCGCGGACGCTCGACGAGGCCCTCGAGATCAAGGCGAAAGATCCTGAGGCGGTGCCCCTGGCCGGGGGCACCGACCTCATGGTCCTGCTGAACTTTGACCGCCTGCGTCCGCCGGCATTGCTCGAGATCAGCCGCCTGCCCGAGCTGCGCACCTGGCGCCGTGAAGACGGGGCCTTCTTCCTCGGCGCCGGCGTGACGTACAGCCGGATCGTCTCCACGCTCACCGAGTTCAAGCCCCTCGTCGAAGCCTCCCGGTCGGTGGGCTCCCCGCAGATCCGCAACCGCGGGACGGTGGGCGGAAATCTGGGGACGGCCTCGCCCGCCGGGGATGCCCTGCCGGTGCTGGCCGCCTACGACGCGGAGATCGTCCTGATCAAGGCGGGCCGGAAGATGCGCAGCCTGCCCTGGCACCAGTTCTTCGTCGGGCCCAAGAAGACCGTCCTCGCCCCCGATGAGCTCATTCTCGGCGCCCGCTGGATCATGACGCGCGGCCCGGGATCGTTCTCGAAGGTGGGAACACGCAACGCCATGGTCATCGCCGTGGCCAGCCTGTGTCTCGTCCTGGATGAAACCAGGCGCCAGGTCCGCGTGGCTCTCGGGTCGGTCGGCCCGACGGTTCTCCGCGCCCCGGAGGCCGAGGCGTTCGCGGCGAAGGCCCTGGCGGCCGCCGGGACATGGGAGGATCCCCGCGCACCGCTTCCGGCCGCGGCGCTCGAGGAGTTCGGGACGCGCGTCGCCGCCGCGGCCCGGCCGATCGACGATGTGCGCGGGACGGCCAATTACCGCCGGCATGCCTGCCGGATCCTGGGCCGCCGGGCGCTCACCTGGGCGCTCGAGGACCGCCGGCTGCAGGGGTGACGGATTCATGCTGGTGCGCGTGAAGGTCAACGGCGAGTGGCGGGAGGCCGACGTCTGGCCCGGCGCCAGCCTGCTCTACCTCTTGCGGGAGAGTCTGGGACTGGTGGGATCGAAGAACGCCTGCGAGCAGGGCGAGTGCGGTTCGTGCTCGGTATGGCTGGACGACGAGCTCGTCTGCGCCTGCCTGGTGCACGCGGCGCAGGCGCACGAGCGCGAGGTCAGGACGGTCGAGTCGCTCTCGGAGGGACCGCATCTGCATCCGGTGCAGGAAGCCTTCGTCGAGGCGGGAGCGGTGCAGTGCGGCTTCTGCACGCCGGGGTTGATCGTGGCCGTGGCCGATCTGCTCGAGCGCGATCCGGCGCCGAGTGAACTGACCATCCGCGAGGCGCTGGCGGGCAACCTCTGCCGGTGCACGGGATACGCGAAGATCATCGATGCCGTGAGGCTCGCCGTGCAGAAAGGCAGCCGGCCATGAGCTCGATCCACCTGCATGGCTGCGACGTCGTCGTGACGATGGATGACGCCGGGCGCGAGATCGCCGGCGGGTCGCTCTTCATCCGCGACGGCGTCATCGTCTGGGTCGGACAGGGCGAGGCGCCGGCGACCGCGGATGTGGAGGTGATCGACGCCTCCGGGATGGTGGCGCTGCCGGGACTCATCAACGCGCACCACCATCTGTACCAGTCGATGACGCGTGTCCGCGCCCAGGAGCAGGGACTGTTCGGCTGGCTGCGTGAGCTGTATCCCGTCTGGGCGGGGCTGAGTCTGGAGTGGATGACGGCGTCCGCGCGCGCCGGGCTGGCCGAACTGGCCCTTTCCGGATGCTCGACGACCACCGATCACCACTACGTGTTCCCCAACGGCCTGACCGGTGTGCTCGACGCCGAAGTGGCAGTGGCGCGCGAACTGGGGCTGCGCTTTCATCCCTGCCGGGGCTCGATGGACCTCGGACAGGCCGACGGCGGGCTGCCTCCGGACACCATCGTCGAGGACACCGACGACATCCTGGGGCACACCGAGGATGCGGTGCGGCGGCTGCACGATCCGGCTCCCGGCTCGATGCTGCGCGTGGCGGTTGCGCCGTGTTCCCCCTTCTCGGTCAGCCGCCGCCTCATGGAGGAGTCTCAGTCGCTGGCCCGCCGCCTGGGCGTGCGGCTGCACACGCACATCGCCGAGACATGGGATGAGGACCGCTTCTGCCGGGAGACCTTCGGGCGCAGGCCGGTCGAACTGCTCGACGACCTGGGGTGGCTCGGTCCCGATGTCTGGCTGGCGCACTGCGTCCACCTGAACGAGAGCGACATCGGCCGCCTGGCCACAACCCGCACCTCCGTCGCCTGGTGCCCGACCGCGAACCTGCGGCTGGGATCGGGGCTGGCGCCCGCCCGAAACCTGCTGGACGCCGGGGTGTCGGTGGGCCTTGCGGTGGACGGATCGGCTTCCAACGACAGCGGCCATATGCTCGCCGAGGTCCGGCAGGCCATGCTCGCGGCGCGTGGGCGCGACGGTCCAGGTGCCATGTCGGCGCGGCAGGCGCTGCGCGTCGCCACGCGCGGCAGCGCCGCCTGCCTCGGACGGGACGACATCGGCTCGCTTGAGCCGGGGAAGCGGGCGGACGTCGCCCTGTTCGATCTGGCGAATCTCGGGTACGCCGGCGCCGAGGCCGATCCGGTCGCCGCGCTCGTGTTCTGCCAGCCGCAGCGGGTCGCGCATCTGCTGGTGGAAGGCCGCTGGGTGGTCCGTGACGGGGAACTCGTCAACGCGGACGAAGGCGAGATCGGGCGCGAGGTCCGTCGTCTCGCGCGCGGCGTCGCACGTGAGGGACGGCGATGAGCACGAGGGTCCGCGAGCGCACAAAGGGCGGAGTGGGGGAGAGCGTGCCCCGCATCGACGGGACGCCGAAGGTGAAAGGACAGTTCCTCTACGGCAGCGACCTCTGGGCGGAAGACATGCTGTGGGGGTACACGCTGCGGAGCCCCCACGCGCACGCGCGCATCGGGGCCGTCGATGTGACGCAGGCGCTGACCTGTCCCGGTGTGCATGCCGCCCTCGTGGCCGCCGACGTGCCGGGCAAGAAGGTCTACGGGCTGGAGATCCCCGACCAGCCCGTGCTCGCCTGGGATCGCGTGCGCTACCAGGGAGAGCCGGTGGCCCTGGTGGCCGCGACTGATCTGGAGACCGCGCGGCGCGCAGCGGATCGCGTCAAGGTCGTCTACGAGACTCTTCCAGCGGTCACTGATATGGAACACGCGCTTCGACCTGGCGCCCCGCGCGTGCATGACCACGGGAACGTCGTCAAACACATCCATATCGAGCACGGCAACCCCGAGGCGAAGGCCGATGTCTGGGTGGAGGGATACTACGAGACCGGGATGCAGGACCAGGCCATCCTGGGTCCGGAGTCCGGCCTGGCCGTCCCCGCAGAGGACGGGGGCGTAGACCTCTACGTCGCCACGCAGTGGCTGCACGTGGATCAGGAGCAGATAGCGCCCTGCCTGGATTTGCCGAAGGAAAAGGTCCGTCTGCACCTGGCCGGCGTGGGAGGCGCCTTCGGCTCGCGCGAGGATGTGAGCATGCACATCCACGCCTGCCTCCTGGCCCTGCGCACGAAGCGGCCGGTGAAGATGGTGTACTCGCGCGAGGAGTCGTTCTTCGGTCACGTCCACCGTCACCCCGCGCGCATCTGGATGCGGCACGGCGCCACGCGCGACGGGCGGCTGGTCTGCGTGCGGGCCCGGCTTGTCATCGACGGCGGCGCGTACGCCTCATCGTCGCCGGCGGTGATCAACAACGCCTCGACCTTCGCCGCCGGGCCCTACGAGGTGCCGAACGCGCTCATCGACGGCACGGCCGTGTACACCAACAACCCGCCCTGCGGGGCGATGCGGGGCTTCGGCGCGGTGCAGGCCTGCTTCGCCTACGAGGCGCAGATGGACAAACTGGCCCGCGCGCTCGGCCTGGATCCCGTGGAAGTGCGCCTGCGCAACGCCCTGCAGACGGGCTCGGTGCTGCCCACCGGCCAGGTGATCCACGGCAGCGCGCCCGTGCGCGAGGTAATCCGTCACTGCGCGGCCCTCCCCATGCCTCATGATGCCGCGGAGCGCGATCCGATCACCTACCCCGGCGGTGCGGGAAATGTGAGCCGCGGAGAGCGCCTCCGCCGGGGCGTGGGGTTTGCCGTCGGCTACAAGAACATCGCCTACAGCGGGGGATTCGACGACTCCGCGGAAGCGCGGGTGAAGCTCTTTGCCGGCGGCGGCTCTCGCCCCGTGGCCGAGGTGCACAGCGCCGCGGCGGAGGTCGGGCAGGGCGTCCACACCGTTCTGGTGCAGATCGCCCGGGAAGAGCTGGGCATCGATCACGTCATCCTCCACCCGCCCGACACGCTCGTCGGCTCGGCCGGCTCCAGTTCGGCCTCGCGCCAGACGATGATGTCGGGCGGAGCGGTGCAGCTGGCCTGCCGTGCCGTGCGGGACCAGTTGTTCGAACGCGTTCGGCAGTGGGCGCGCGCCCGAGGCATCAGGCTGGAGGGCCAACTGGCCATCGCCGGCACGGAGGTCGTGGCGGACGGCCGCCCGCTCGCGCCGGTGGTCGAGTTCCTCGATCAGCCGATCACGGCCACGCGCGTCTACCACCACCGGAAGACGACGCCGCTGGATGAACGGGGGCAGGGCGACGTCCACGTGACCTTCGCCTTCGCCGCGCAGCGTGCCGTGGTCGAGGTCGACGAGGAGCTGGGGCTGGTCCGCGTCGTGCAGGTGGCCTGCGCGCAGGACGTGGGCAGGGCGATCAATCCGCAGAGCGTCTACGGACAGATCGAGGGCGGCACCGCCCAGGGGCTCGGGCTCGCCGTGATGGAGGAGATCCAGATCACGGACGGCCGCATCCTCAACCCCTCGTTCACGGATTACCTGATCCCGACGATCCTGGACATGCCGCCGGTGATTTCCACGCTGGTGGAGGAGCCCGAGCCCGGCGTCCCTTTCGGCGCCAAAGGCGTCGGCGAGCCCTCCGCCGTCGTGGCCACGGCCGCCATCGTGGCGGCGCTGCGGGATGCGACGGGTCGAGAGCTGAATCGCGTCCCTGTGCGTCCTGATGATCTGATCGGGCTCGAGCCGCCGCGTCAGAGCGCCGGACCTCCGCCCCCGCCCCCGGCCCGGGGCGCCGCCTGAGCGCCATGCGGACGCTGATCGCCGGAGGGACGGTTGTGGGTCCCGACGGCGTCGTCCGGGCCGATCTGCTCGCCGACGGCGAACGCATCACGGCCATCGGCATCGATCTTCCTCGTGAGGACGCCCGGGTCGTCGACGCCTCGGGTCTGTACGTCCTGCCCGGCGGGATCGACGTGCACACCCACCTCGACATGCCCCTGGACGACATCACATCGACCGACGATTTCCACTCGGGGCATGTCGCCGCCGCATTCGGAGGCACGACGTCACACCTCGATTTCGTCATCCAGACCAGGGGTCGTTCGCTGCGCGAGGCCCTCGATACGTGGCAGGCGAAGGCCGAGGGGAAGGCCTGCATCGACTACGGCTTCCACATGACGATCGCCGATCCAAACCCTCAGGCATTGAACGAGATCGCCAAGCTGCCGGAATGGGGGATCTCGACGGTCAAAGTGCTGATGGCCTACAAGGGCCGCCTGCAGCTCGACGACGCGCAGGTACTTGCGGTGATGCGCAAAGCGGCCGAACACGGTCTGCTGACGATGGTGCACTGCGAGAACGGGGACGTCATCGACGTCCTCGTGCGCGAAGCCGTCGCGGCGGGGCGGCGGGAGCCCAAGCACCATCCGCTGACGCGACCCGCTGTGCTGGAGGGAGAGGCGACCGGCCGCGCCATTGCGATTGCCTCCATCGCCCGTGCGCCGCTGTACGTGGTGCACCTGACCTGTGCAGCGGCTCTCGAGCAGGTCCGCGCGGCCCAACGGCGTGGCCGCAACGTGCACGCTGAAACCTGCGTCCAGTACCTCTTCTTCACAGCCGCCGACCTCGATCGGCCGGACTTCGAAGGAGCGAAGTTCGTCTGCTCACCGCCGTTCCGGACTGCGGCGGATCAGGAGGCGCTCTGGGAGGGGTTGCGCGACGGGACGCTCGGCGTGGTCTCCACCGACCACTGCCCGTTCAACTTCGGCAGGGAGAAGCAGCGCGGCCGGGCCGACTTCACGAGGATCCCCAACGGCGTGCCCGCGATCGAGGACCGGCTGATCATGCTCTATCACGGGGGCGTCAACGGCCGCCGCCTTCCGCTCTCCCGCTTTGTCGAGGTCACGGCGACGAATCCGGCGAAACTCTTCGGGCTCTATCCGCGGAAGGGTGTCCTGGCCGTGGGGTCGGACGCGGATATCGTCCTTTGGGATCCACGGGCGAGCCGCCGGATCAGCGCCCGAAGTCATCATATGCGTGTAGACTACAATCTCTTCGAAGGCGTTGACGTCGTCGGCTCGCCCGTGGGCACGTGGCTCCGCGGGACGCAGATCGTGGATCGGGATCGCTTTGTCGGCCGGGCGGGCACCGGGCGGTACCTGCGCAGGCATCGCTTCGTCCCCTAGCGCCTGCCGCCGATTAGCGCAGGAGGTCTCGGGTGGCCGCGTAAGCGCGATCGACCGCGTCCACGCGGGCCGCTTCCTCCTCCCAGTACGCGCGGGCCCGCATCCGGCGGAGGGTCTCGGCCGGGTAGCCCAGCGGCATCCAGGTGGCTTCCTTCTGGCGGAATAACCGCTCTTTCTGTTCGGGTGCCTGCACGTTGAGGAGTTCTTCAGGGGTCGAGGCTTCGAACGGTCGATGCTGCCAGCGAGACAGCGCGCGCCGCCAGTCGCCCGTGCGCTGCTTCAGATCCTCCATCACGGACGGGTAGCGGTCGAACCCGTCGGTGGCGATGGTCACGACGTTGTCCGTTCGCGCGAGGCCGAGGTGCCTGGCCATGCGCACCGCAGCGATGATGTTGCACACACCCGAGATGCCCAGCATCCCGCCGAAGGGTGTGTCCTGGAGGGCGAGCAGGCTCCACAGGCAGTCCTCGTCATGCACGAGCAGGACGTAGTCGGTGGTGAGCACGTTGTGGATCAGGGTCACCATCTTGTCGCCGACGCCCTCGATCCGGTGGGAGCCGATTCCGTTGTTGTACAGGGTCGGGCACTGGCGGGGCTCGGGCGCGGCGACGAGAGCGTCGGGGTACTTCGTCTTGATCTCGTCTCCTGCCGCCAGTGTGCCGGCTGACCCTGGGGCCGCGACGAAGAGCGCGATCTCCCCGTTCCCGTGACCGGCCGCAGCCTCGAGAGCGCTGCGGCCGGTCACAACCCGATGGAACCGGTAGTTCGGCAGGAGCGAGAACTGCTCCAGGACGATGAACTCCGGCCGGTTCATGTAGGCGGCATGGGTGCGCTCGAGGGTCAGAATGACGTCCGACTCGGTACCGGGAGTGAGGTCCAGCTCGCCGCCGTACCGCCTGATGCGCTCATAGCGCTCCCGGCTCATGCCGTCCGGCATCACCACCACGGCCTTGTAGCCCTTGAGCCGGGCGACGTAGGCGGTGCCGATCCCGAAGTTCCCCGTGGACGGGCCGACCACGGTGTGCACGCCGGGCCGGGCCCGGCCGTCGAGTTCCGCCTCCATGAGCGTCGTGTACACCGGCCCGACCTTATGGCTGCCGGAGGGGAAGTCGCGTCCGACCAGGACGATGATGTTGGCCTCGATACCGGTCAGGTCTTTCGGCAGCACGACGTGGTTGATCGTTCCATCGGGCCGGCGCCAGGTGATGTTGAACAGGTTGAGCGGGTCGTCTTCACGCGCACGCGCCTCGAGCACCCGCCTCCGGAAGTCTTCCGGCAGCAGGCGGGGATCGTACATCTCGGCGTAGGTCGGACCGGGGACGCTCCTCACCGGTGGGCCTCTCTGCCGGAGAGACGGCGCTGTTGCAGTTGTACCAGCCCCGGCGCCCGGCCGCCGCCATGGAGAGACCGAACGCATCCTCGTACCTCTCGCGGATCTTGAAGACCGAGGCAGGTGTACGGCGCCTGGCCGGGCGCATAGGCGCGCCCGCACGAGGTGCAGACAACACGGGTGGCCAGGCCGAACCCCGAAGACATGTGTTGCGCACTTCGTCCCGCGGCGAGGTATCTCCCGCTCCGGCGCGAACACCACGACTATGCTCGTTCCCCCCGATGTCGTTCGCCGCATCGATGACTACCTGGGGAGCCGCGAGTCCGCCATCGTCGAGTTCCTCCGGGAGATCGTGGCGATCCCAAGTTACGACAGCCAGCTGGGTGAGGTCGGACGCGCCGTCGGCGACCGGATGCGGGCGCTCGGCTTCGATGACGTGCGGTTCGATACGATGGGCAACATCCTGGGCCGCATCGGGTCGGGGCCACGCGTGCTGCTGTACGACAGCCACCTGGACACCGTCGGGGTCAGCGACCGCGCCGCCTGGCAGTGGGATCCCTTCGAGGGCAAGGTCGAGAACGGCATCCTCTACGCGCTGGGCGCCGGGGACGAAAAGGGCAGCACGCCGCCGATGATCTACGCCCTGCACGCCCTCAAGCACCTCGGCCTGCTCGCGGGGTGGACCTGCTACTACTTCGGCAACATGGAGGAGTGGTGCGACGGCATCGCCGGCCACGCCCTCGTCGAGCACGAGCGCATCCGCCCGGAGTTCGTCGTCATCGGCGAGCCGACGCGGCTGCAGGTCTACCGGGGTCATCGGGGGCGCGTCGAGGTCAGCGTGACGTTTCGCGGGACGACGGCGCACGCCAGCGCGCCCGAGCGCGGCGACAATGCCGTGTACAAGGCGGCCGCGTTCGCCCGGCACGTCGCCGATCTCAACACGACGTTCAAAGGAGACCCCTTCCTCGGGCCCGGGACGATCGCCGTGACGCAGATCCAGAGCCGGTCACCCTCGCTCAACGCCGTGCCCGACGTCTGCTCCCTGTACATCGACCGGCGCGTCACCGTCGGAGAGACGAAGGAGCGGGTCCTGGCGCAACTGCGCGCGCTGCCGGGGGCGGACGAGGCGGAGATCGTCATCCCCACGTACGACGAGCCGAGCTACACCGGGTTCGTCTTCCCGGTGGACAAAGTCTATCCGGCCTGGGCGCTGCCCGAGGATCACATGCTCGTCCGGGCGGGGCAGGAGACGGCGCGGCTCGCGTACGGGAAGCCGACGGACCTGGGCCGCTGGGCGTTCTCGACGAACGGCACGTACTGGATGGGCCAGGCCGGCATTCCCTCGATCGGATTCGGGCCGGGCGACGAGCGTTATGCGCACACGACGCTTGACCAAGTCCCGCTCGCCGAGGTCACCGCCTCGGCCCGCTTCTACGCGATGCTGCCGCTGGTCCTGGAGGAGATGCTGTCGTGACCGGTCGGCCCGGTAAGAGTCCACAATCCGCAGGGAGGTGATGGTCGTGCCGGACAAGGTGCAGCGGGTCGAGTATTACTATGCGGCCGTCCCAGACAGGCCCGGCGAGAGCGCCAGGATGCTGTCGGTCCTCAAGGACGCCGGTGTGCTGCTGCTGGCGTGTCACGCCTTCCCCACCGGTGGGGGAAGGGCGCAGATCGATCTCATTCCGGAAGACGCCGCGAAGTTCAAGAAGGCCGTGGAGGCGGCGCGCCTGACCCTGACCGGCCCGAAGCGAGCCTTCCTCATCACCGGCGACGATCGCGTGGGGGCGGCGCACGAGCACGTCCGGAAGCTGGCCGGGGCCAACATCAACATCACCGCGGTCACCGCCGTCGGAGCGGGATCGGGCCGCTACGGCATGATCATCTGGGTCGCGCCCGCGGACTACGAGAAGGCGGCCAGGGCGCTCGGCGTCTGAACTCAACCGAGCGCGGCCTGGCCGCGGTAGGCCCACCCCGTGAGGCGGCGCTCGATCACGGCGAAGGCCGCGAACAGCAGCACGCCCATCACGGCAACCACGACCAGGCCGGCAAAGACCAGCGGCACATCGAACCGCGAGCTGGCGGACAGCATCAGGTAGCCGATCCCGCGGTTGGCGGCCACCGTCTCTGAAATGACGGCGCCGACGAAGGCCAGCGTCGCCGCCACCTTCAGGGAGGCGAAGAAATACGGGAGGGAACGGGGGATGCCGATCTTCTGAAAGATCTCGCGCTTGCTCGCCCCCAGCGACCTCAGCACGTCCTGCAGCTCCGGCTCGAGCGTGGCCAGCCCCGTGGCCACGTTCACCACGATCGGGAAGAAGGAGATCAGGAACGCGGTAATGATCGCCGGCACGGTGCCGATCCCGAACCAGATGACCAGCACCGGCACGATCGCCACCTTGGGCACGCTGTTGAAACCGACGAGCAGGGGATACAGCGCGCGATAGACCAGCGCCGAGTATCCGATGGCCAGCCCCAGTCCCATCCCTCCGAGGATGGCCAGGCCGAATCCGGCCAGGGTCGTGTACAGGGTCTGGGCGGAGTTGAACCAGATCGCGTCGCGCCAGGTGAGCAGCGAGCGCCAGATGACCATGGGCCCGGGCAGGATGAACGCCGGAATCCGGAAGACCCGCACGCCGGCTTCCCACAGGACGAAGACGGCGAGGATGACGACGAGCGGCGGAACGAACTCGGCGGATCGCCTCCGCACGGACATCATGTGCGCCCCTCGCCGATGCGCCGGCGGACCTCGTGATAGATGTCGGTGAACCGTGGGCTGAAGGTATCCTCCAACGTTCTGGGGCGGGGGAGATCGCTCGCGGTGCGGTAGACGATCCGCCCCGGCCGCGGGCTCATCACGTAGATGGTGTCGGCCAGGAAGACCGCCTCACGCAGGTCGTGCGTGACGAGCACGACGGTGAACTTCCGCCGCAGCCAGAGGTCCTGCAGGACCTGCCACAGTTCCTCACGGGTGAATGCGTCCAGCGCGCCAAAGGGCTCATCGAGCAACAGGAGTTCCGGCTGGTGAATCAGCGCCCGGCAGAGGCTCACCCGCTGCTGCTGGCCGCCCGAGATCTGCCAGGGGAAGCGCGTCTCCAACTCCGCCATCCCGACCGACGCCAGGAGCTCGCGGGCCTGCGCCGCGTACTCCCCACGCCGGGCCCGGAACCGGTGTTTGTGCGGCTCGACGATCTCCAGCGGGAGCAGGACGTTTTCGAGGGTGCGCCGCCACGGCAGGAGGATGGGATTCTGAAAGGCCATGCCCACGTTCTTCTGCGGACCCGCCACCGGCCGACCGCCGACGATGACGGAGGCGCCCCCCGACGGGACGGCGGGCAGCAGCAGCCCCGCGAGCAGCTTCAGGATCGTGGTCTTCCCGCAGCCGCTGGGCCCGGTGATGGCGACGAACTGGCCCCGGGCGACCTCCAGGCTCACCTCCTCGACGGCCACCGTCTCCTGCCCGTCGTGCGGGTAGGCCACCCGGACACGGTCCAGGACGACGAAGGGCGCGTTCTCCCCGTCGGGCCGCACGCCGTGGATCTACCGCAGCGCCGGCAGGTTCCGCTCTTTCCTCGGCGGCAGGTAGCGGTCCGTGAAGACCTCCCACCACTTCGGCTTGTTCGGGAGGTTGAACGCCTCGGCCACGGCGTCGATCGCCCGTGCCAGCCGCTCCGGCCGCACACCGCCGAAACCATCCCGGGCGACCTCCCGGGTGAGCACGTTGCTGCGCAGCGCCAGCAGCAGGCGCTCCTTCTCCACGGCTTCGTTCAGCAGCGGGTCGCGCCGCTTGATGGCGGCGATCGCCGCGTCGGGATCATTGATGCTGTCCACGAGCCCGCGGATGAAGGCGCGCACGAAGCCGCGGGCGGCCTCGGGGTTGCGCTGCAGGAGCGCCGGCGGGGCCATCACCGCGTTGCCGTACAGCGGCAGACCGTAGTCGCTGTAGAGGAAGGCCACGATGTCGTTGGGGTTCACGCCGGCGGCCTTCAGGTTGAGGAAGGCGGTGAAGTAGAAACCGGTGATCGCGTTCACGCTGCCGCGGATGAGCGAGGGTTCGCGCAGCGGCACGTCCATGGACACCCACTCCACCGAGTCGGGGTGGATGCCGACGGCCTTGGCAAAGACCGGGAACAACCGCCGGGGCGCATCGCCCACGGGCGCGCCGAGCTTCTTGCCCTGGAGGTCGGACGGGCGGGTGATGTTCTCGCGCCGCAGCGTGATGATCGAGAACGGCGGGGCGTTGAGGAGCATGACGAAGCCGATCAGGGCCTTGTCGGGATTGCGCACGTTGAACTCGACCATCGAGTTGATGTCGGCGTAGCCGAGGTCGTAGGCGCCGCCGGCGATCTTCGTCACCGCGTCCGCGGAACCGAAGCCCCGGTCGATCGTCAGGTTGACGCCTTCCGCGGCGAAGTACCCGCGCTCCAGGGCCAGCAGAAACGGCGCCTGCGGCCCCTGGACGGCGAAGTCGAGCGTGAACTTCCAGTTGACGGCGGGCCGGGTCGGTGCGGTCGACGCCGGACCGATCGCGAGCGCGATCACGACCAAGGCCAGAGCTGTGGCCACGGCTCTGCTCATCGGTGCAACCCCCTCTGCGACGGTCCCCGGGTGTTGGTAGGGGTCTTTCGGGTCCGGCCGCAACCGCCCCTGCCCGCGCGCCCGCGCCAGAAAGAAAGGGGATTGGTGGCCTCCGGAAAAGATACCGTCAGATGCCCCGCTCCGCCCTTTACCTCCAGGACAAACACCCGATCCGCGACGGCATCCGCTACGCACAGTACGCGGAAGCCCGCGGCTTCGAGGCCGTCTGGCAGGCCGAGTCACGGCTGGTGCGGGAGGCCACCGTGCCGATGGCCGCCTACGCCTCGCACACGCAGCGCCTGCGGGTGGGCTCCGGCGTGGTCAACACCTGGACCCGCAACGTCGGGCTGCTGGCCGCGACCTTCGTGACGCTGGACGACCTGGCCCCGGGCCGGATCATCCTGGGGCTGGGGGCCTGGTGGGATCCGCTGGCCCGCAAGGTCGGCATCGACCGCAGCAGTCCCCTGCAGTGTATGCGGGAGACGGTGGAGGCCTGCCGGAGGCTGTTCACGCTGGAGGAAGTCACCTATCAGGGGACCTTCGTGCACCTCGACGGCGCGCGCATCGACGTCGTGCACGGGGACACCGCCCCGCGGCGCATCCCCATCTACATCGGGGCCACGGGGCCGAAAATGCTGGAGCTGGCCGGGGAGATCGCGGACGGTGTCCTGCTGAACTACATGGTCTCGCCGAAGTACAATGATGATGCGCTGGAACGGATCTCCGTCGGAGCCCGCCGGGCCGGGCGGCGGCTGGAGGAGATCGACCGGCCCCAGCTGGTGGTGTGTTCCGTGGACCGCGACCGCACCCGGGCGCTGGATGCGGCCCGGGTCCTGCTGACGCAGTATCTGGGTCAGCAGCCGCACATCATGAAGGCCTCGGGCGTGTCGCAGTCGCTGATCGACAAGATCAACGAGATCGTGGACTGGCCGGCCACGCATGAGGAGATTCAGCGGGCTTCGAGGTATGTGCCCGATGATGTCGTGCAGATGGTGAGCGCCTCCGGGACGCCCGAGGAGTGCCGGGCGAAGGTCGCCGAGTACATCGCGCACGGGGCGACCTGCCCGGTCCTGTATCCGCTCGGCGACGACGTGGAGCTGATGATCGACACCTTCGCGGTGGCGGCATGAGCGAGCGGATCGCCTTTACCGTCAACGGCCGGCCGGTGACCGTGGAGGCGCACCCCGACGAGACCCTCCTGGACGTGCTCCGGGAACGGCTCGGTTTCACCTCGCCGAAGGACGGCTGCCAGCCCGAAGGCTACTGCGGGTGCTGCACGGTGCTCGTCGACGGCCACGCCCGCGTGGCCTGCTCGCAGCCGGCGGCAGCGTTCAGGGGGAAGTCCATCGTCACCCTGGAGGGGCTGGAGGCCCGGCAGCGCGAGGCGTTCGCCCTGGCTTTCGCCGCCACGGGCGCCTCCCAGTGCGGGTTCTGCTCGCCCGGGATCGTGGTGAAAGCAGCCGCACAGCTGGAGAAGGACCCGCATCCCTCCCGCGAGCAGATCGCCCGGATGCTCTCCGCCCACCTCTGCCGCTGCACCGGCTACGTCAAGATCATCGACGCGATCGAGCTGGCCGGCCGGATTCTCTCGGGTGAAGAGCGTCCGACCCTGCCGTGGGAGGGCCGGTTGGGCTCACGCGCGCCGCGGTATGAAGCCGCCGAGCTGGCGCTCGGCGGCAAACCTTTTGTCAATGACCTGTCCGCGCCGGACATGTTGTCCGGCGCGCTGCGACTTTCTGATCATCCGCGTGCTATCGTAAAGCGCATCGACACTTCGAAGGCCCTGGCGATGGCCGGCGTGGTCAAAGTCGTGCTCGCCAAAGACGTCCCCGGCGAGCGGCATGTTGGCTGCATCTACAATGACTGGCCGATCTTTATCGCCGAGGGGGAGACGACGCGGTACGTCGGTGACGTCCTCGCTGCTGTCGTCGCAACCTCGCGGCGCGCGGCCCGACAGGCGGCTGCGGCCATCGAAGTCGAGTATGAGGTCCTCGATCCTGTCACCGATCCCGAGGTCGCGCTTCGGCCGGACGCGCCGCGAGTCCATGAAAAGGGCAACCTTCTCAAGACGTGGCGCATCAAGCGCGGGCATGTGGACGAAGCGCTGGCCCGTTCCGCGCACGTCGTCACGGAGACCTTCCAGACCCAGTTCGTCGAGCACGCCTTCCTCGAGCCGGAGTCCGCGCTCGCCTTCGACACCCCGGAGGGCATGCGCGTCTTCTCCGGCGGCCAGGGCATCTGGGACGACCGCCGGCAGATCGCCCGGCTGCTGGGCGAGCCGGAATCCCGCGTGCGCGTCACGCTCGTCAGCAACGGCGGCGCCTTCGGGGCGAAGGAGGACCTGGGGATCACCGGGCACGCCGCCGTCCTGGCGCGCGCGGCGGGGAAGCCGGTCAAGCTGACCCTCTCGCGCGAGGAGTCCATCCGGATGCACGTGAAGCGCCACCCGCTCCGGATGACCTACACCGTCGGCTGCGATGAGCGGGGGCGCCTGACCGCCGTGCGGGCGCGTATCATCGGCGACACCGGCGCCTACGCCAGCGTGGGGGACAAGGTGCTGCAGCGCGCCTGCGGCCACTCCTGCAGCGCGTACGACGTGCCGAACGTGGACGTCGAGTCCTACTGCGTGTACACAAACAACCCGCCGGCCGGCGCGATGCGCGGCTTCGGCAGCAACCAGGTCAACTTCGCGATGGAAGGCATGCTCGACCGGCTGGCCGAGAAGGTCGGGATCGACGGCTGGGAGATCCGCTGGATCAACGCCCTGGACGCAGGCGGCACCTTCGCCACCGGCCAGGTCCTGGGGCCCGGCGTGGGGCTGAAGCATTGCCTGCTGGCGGTCAAGGATGTCTACAAGCGCGCCCGCTACGCGGGGATCGCCTGCGCCGCAAAGAACGTCGGGGTCGGCAACGGCCTCCCGGAGTACGGCTTCGCCTCCGTGCAGGTCCAGCAGGATGGGACCGTCCTGCTGCGCCACTCCTGGACGGAGATGGGGCAGGGCGTGCACACGGTCCTGCAGCAGGTGGTCTGTGAGGAGCTCGCCCCCTACGGGATCGACCTGCGTAAGGTCCGGGTGTCTGTGGACACGGAGCGCGAGTTCGGCACCGGCCAGACCACCGCGTCCCGCGGGACATTTCTGGGCGGCCTGGCCGTCCGGCGCGCCTGCGAGCAGTTGAAGGCGCAGCTGGACGGCCACAACCTGCGCGATCTGGCCGGTCGGGAGTTCACCGGCGAGGTGACCTTCACGCTCACGCAGCCGATGGACGATCCCCATCTGCAGCGCTCGCACATCTGCTATGGCTGGGCGGTCCAGGTCGTCGTGCTCGACGACACGGGCAAGATCGAGAAGGTCGTCGCCGCCCACGATGTGGGCCGGGTGATGAACCGCAACCTCCTCGAGGGCCAGATCGAAGGATCGGTGCACATGGGCCTGGGCCACGCCCTCACCGAGGAGTTCGTGGTCAGCGGCGGCTACATCCAGACACCCACCCTGAAGTCCCAGGGCATCATCCCCCCCACCGGCATGCCGCCCGTGGAGTGCATCTTCATCGAGGAACCGCAGCCCGAGGGACCCTACGGCGCGAAGGGCGTCGGGGAGATCGGCCTCGTGCCCACGGCCTCGGCGATGGCCGGCGCCGCCCGTGCCTTCGACGGGCGGTGGCGGAACCAACTGCCGATGAAGGACACCCCCGCGGCCCGGGCCGCGCATCCAAAGGCGGTCAGCGCCCGCGCCATCCTGCGGTCGGGAACGGCGGCCGAGGCGGCGCGGCGACCGGGGCATCGTTCCGCCACATCGTGAACTGGCTCCTGGAAGGCGGGCTCCTGGTCGATCCGGCGCGCGGCAAGGTCGAGGCCGGAACCCTGGCCGTCGCCGGCGGCCGCATCGTCCGCAGCGGGGCAGACGGCGAGCGCGTGGACGTCTCCGGCTGTCTTGTGATGCCCGGGAACGTCTGCGCGCACCATCATCTCTACTCCGCGCTGGCCCGGGGCATGCCCGGCCCCCGCGAGCCGCCGCGCACCTTCCCGGAGATCCTGGAGCGGATCTGGTGGCGCCTGGACCGTGCGCTCGATCCGGAGACCGTCAGGCTCTCCGCACTGCTCGGCGCGGTGGAGGCGGCGAAGGCCGGCACGACCTCGCTCATCGACCATCACGCCTCTCCGGAGGCGATCGACGGCTCGCTCGACCTGGTCGCGGACGCCATCGCGGAGGCCGGAGTGCGCGGCGTGGTCTGTTATGAAGTCAGCGACCGCCACGGGACCTCCCGCGGCCGGCAGGGGATTGCCGAGAACGTGCGCTTCCTGCGGGAGAATCGGCGTCCGTTGATTCGGGGGATGATGGGAGCGCACGCGTCGTTTACGATCGGCCCGGACACGATGGAGCGTCTGGTCGGTGAGGCCCGGGCCCGCCGCGCGCCGGTGCACATCCATCTTGCGGAAGATGGTTGCGATGAGCGCGACGCCCTGGAGCGGTACGGGATGCGCGCCGCGCAGCGTCTGAGCAAGGCCGGGGCGCTGGCCGACGGCGATCTGGTCGCCCACGGCGTCCACCTGGACGATGAGGAGCAACGACTCGTCCGCGATGCCGGCGCGTGGCTGGCCCACAATCCGCGCTCGAACATGAACAACGGGGTGGGCTACGCCCCCGTGCTGCGGATGGGCGCCCGCGTGGCCCTGGGCACCGACGGCATCGACGGCGACATGTTCAGCGAGGCGCGCGCGTGCTACCTCAAGGCGCGTGAAGCCTCGTGGGAAACCGGGCCCGGATTCGCGCTGGAGCGCCTGGCGACTGGCGCGGCGATCGTCGGCGGCATGTTTGGTGAGCCGCTGCTCGGCACGCTGCAGCCCGAAGCCCCGGCCGATGTGGTCGTGCTGGAGTACCGGCCGCCGACGCCGATCGACGCCGCGAACTTCGCCGGGCATTTCGTCTTTGCTCTGACCGCGGGCCGGGTCCGGGATGTGATGGTCGCCGGCCGGTGGATCGTGCGGGAGCGGCGGCATCTCCTGGTGGACGAGGTGGCCCTCGCCGCCCGCTGCCGCGAGGCCGCGCCGGCACTGTGGAAGCGAATGGAGGCATACTCGTGAAGACGATGACGACGCGGTCGGCATTGACCGGAAAGGACTTCATCTCGACGGCGGACTGGACGAAGGAGGAACTGGGCGTGGCCCTGGACGTGGCCGGGGAGCTCAAGGCCGCCTTCAAGGCCGGGCGGCCGCACCGGCTGCTGCCCGATCGGACCCTGTTCATGATCTTCCTGGACCTCTCCACCCGCACGCGCAACGCCTTCGAGGCGGGCATGACGCAACTGGGCGGCCACGCCCACTTCATCGACGCCAATACTTCGCAGATCGCCCACGGCGAGTCGCCGCGCGACATGGGGATCATCCTCTCCTCCTACGGGCACGGCATCGCGATCCGCCACGACAAGGTGCCCGGCGAGGGCAACGCCTACATGCGCGAGGTGGCGAAACACGCCGAGGTTCCCGTCATCAACCTGCAGTGCGACGAGGACCACCCCACCCAGCAGATGGCCGACCTGATGACGATCGAGGAGGTCTTCGGCACGCGGAACCTCACGGGGATGCGGATCTGCGTCTCCTGGGCCTACGCCCCGTCCTACGCGAAACCGATGAGCGTGCCGCAGGGGCTGGCCCTGCTGCTGCCGCGCTTCGGCGCCGACCTCGTGATCGCGCGGCCGCCGGAGTACCGCCTGATGCCGCACGTCATGGAGCGGGCGCACCGCCTGGCCGCGGAAGGCGGCGGGCGCATCACCGAGATCGACGATATGGACGAGGGCTTCCGGGGCGCCCAGGTCGTGTATCCCAAGTCATGGGGGGCCGAGCACCTCTTCGGCAACGAGCGCGAGGCCCTCGCCCTCAACGCGCAGTACAAGTCCTGGATCTGCGACAGCCGGCGCATGCGCATCGCCGCGGAGGACGCGGTCTATATGCACTGCCTCCCCGCCGACCGCGGCAGCGAAGTGACCGACGAGGTCATCGACGGGCCGCAGTCCGTGGTCTTCCAGGAGGCCGAGAACCGCCTGCACACCGCAAAGGCGCTGCTCGCCCTGACCATGGGCGGCTTTGGGGCCCGAGCCGACGGAGAGCGCCCGCGGAGTACCTTGCGCCGACGGGCCAGGCCGACCCGCCGCCGGCGGTGAGCCGGGTCCTGCCTCGGTGCCGCTCGTAAGCGCGGTCGTCTTCACCCTCGGCCTGTCTGGTCTCGCGGTCAGTGCCTACGTCTGGCATAAGCAGGTGACGACGGGGCCGGTGCTGTGTCTGGGCGACGGGTGCGCCAGGGTCATCCGCAGTCCCTACGGCCGGCTGCTCGGCGTCCCGAACGGGGCGCTCGGGGTGGCGTACTTCGGTCTGGCCGCGCTGGTCCCGCTGTTCCTGTCGCGCTTCGCGGAGGCCTGGCTGCTGCTCCGGGCGGCCACGGTCGTCGCCCTGGTCCTCTACGCGTACCTGACGTATCTGCAATTGGCCGTCATCCGCGCGCTGTGCGTGTGGTGTCTCACCTCCGCGGCGCTCACGGTGGCGCTGTTCCTCAGCACTTGACAGCCCCCGCCGCGCGGGCCGAAACTGGACTCGCCACTTCCTAATTTCAAGGAGGATCCCCGCATGCCGTACCCGTTCAAGCTTCCCGATCTGGGCTATCCCTTCAACTCGCTTGAGCCGCACATCGACGCCCAAACGATGGAAATCCATCACGGCAAGCACCATGCCGCCTACGTCAACAACCTCAACGCCGCGCTGGAGAAGCACGCCGCCTTTCAGGGCCGCGAGGTGGACGAGCTGCTGCGCACGCTCTCGTCGCTACCCCAGGAGATCCAGACCGCCGTTCGCAACAACGGCGGCGGCCACTACAATCACACGCTGTTCTGGCAGTGGATGACCCCGGGCGGGAGCAGAGAACCGTCCGGCGCGCTGGCCCAGGCGATCACCGCGGAGTTCGGCTCCGTCGACAAGTTCAAGGAGACGATGACACAGGCCGGGATGACCCGCTTCGGCTCGGGCTGGGCCTGGCTGACGTTGGACGGCGGGAGGCTCAAGGTGCTCTCCACGGCCAACCAGGACAACCCGGTCATGGACGGCCTCCTGCCCGTCCTCGGCGTGGACGTCTGGGAGCATGCTTACTATCTGAAGTATCAGAACCGCCGCGCCGACTACCTGAAGGCCTGGTGGAACGTCGTGAACTGGTCCAAAGTGGCCGACACCTACGAGAAGGCGCGGCAACACGCGGGGGCCAAGACGCGATAGACCGGCGCGGCCTCTGAAGGGAATCGGACGCGGCCCCGCGGTCTCCGCCGGGGCCGCATTACTCTCGGCGGGAATCGGGCGCTCCCCCGCGACGTTGCCAACGCACAGATGGCGACTGCAGCCCGCACGGACAAGGTCTGGTACCTGCGCCGGGTCGACTTCTTCTCCCGCGTGGACGAGCAGGAGATGCGCTCCATCGCGGACCGCACCACGATGCGTGAAGTGCACCGCGGCGGCGTCATCCTCCAGCCCGACGAATCCCCCGAGATGGTCTACGTGGTCAAGGAAGGGCGCGTCAAGGTGTCGCGCTATTCCCCCGAAGGGAAGGAGCAGATCCTGGCCCTGCTGGAGCCGGGGGACCTCTTCGGAGAGCTGGCCCTGGTGGCGGGCCGGGAGCCGGTGCACGTGGAGGCGTTCGAGGAGTCGCTGGTCTGCGGCATCCGCGGCGAGGACTTCCTCGCGATGATCCGCCGGCAGCCCGAACTGATGCTGCAGGTCATCAGGCACCTCGCCGAGCGGCTCCGCGTCGCGGAGGAGGAGATCGCCGATCTCGCCTTCCGCAACGTCCCCGGGCGGCTGGCCTCCCTGCTGCTCCGTCTGGCGCAGGCCTACGGTCGCCATATGCCCGAGGGTCAGCGGCTGGCGCTGCGGCTGACCCATCAGGACATGGCCGCCATGATCGGGGCGACGCGCGAAACCGTGACCTCGGTCCTCGGCCGGTTCCGTGAAGACGGGCTGATCGCCTTCGACCGCCGCTTCATCATCGTCCGCGATCCCGACGGCCTGCGCCGGATCTCCTCGTCCTCACTGTAGAGCCGCGGACGGCGGCAGGGCATCCCGGGAGGCCGTCGGAAGAGAACCTGCACACGCCTGTCCTCATCGAGACAGGGAGAGGGGTCAGTCATGGAACTGGGGATGATCGGGCTGGGGCGCATGGGCGGGAACATGGCCGAGCGCCTGTTGCGCGGCGGGCACCGCGTCGTCGGGTACGCGCGACGGCCGGCGGGGCTCGAGCGGATCCTGCGCCTGGATCTGGGGGCGGAAGGGGTGACCACGCTGGCGGCGCTGGCGGAGAGGCTCCGGACGCCGCGCGTGGTCTGGCTGATGATCCCGGCCGGAGACGCCGTGGACCAGATGCTGGAGGCTCTCATCTCCGTCCTGGCGCCGGACGACATCGTCGTCGATGGCGGCAACTCCTACTACCGGGACTCGGTGCGGCGGGGTGCCGCGCTCGCGCGGCACCGGCTTCGCTTCGTGGATGTGGGGACGAGCGGCGGGATCTGGGGGCTGACCGAGGGGTACAGCATGATGGTCGGCGGCGAGCGTGGCGTCGTCGAGGCGCTCCGTCCGATCTTCGAGACGCTGGCCCCCGGGCGCGACCGCGGCTGGGGGCACGTGGGCCCCAGTGGTGCGGGCCACTTCGTGAAGATGGTGCACAACGGGATCGAGTACGGCATGATGCAGGCCCTCGCGGAGGGCTTCGCCATCATGAAGCGCAAGGAGGAGTTCCGGCTCGATCTGCACCAGGTGGCCGAGATCTGGCGGTACGGAAGCGTGGTGCGTTCCTGGCTGCTCGACCTCACGGCCCGCGCCCTGGAGGGCGACCAGGAGTTCAAGGAGGTGGCCCCGCGCGTGGCCGACTCCGGCGAAGGGCGGTGGACCGTGGCCGAAGCGATCGACCTCGACGTGCCGGCTCCGGTGATCACCCTCGCCCTGCAACAGCGGCTGCGTTCCCGGGACGAGTACTCCTTCGCCGACCGCCTGCTGGCGATGATGCGCTTCCAGTTTGGAGGGCACGAGTTCCGCCGCGAGCAGCCTTGAGGCAGGTCCGCGTCCTGCCCGATCTCGAGTCCCTCAGTTCCGCCGTCGCCGGGTCGCTGGCCGGCCAGATCGGCGGCGCCGTCGCCCGGCAGGGCCGCTGCTCCCTCGTCCTCAGCGGAGGCCGGACACCGCGGCGTCTGTACGAACTCCTGGCCGAGCGCTTCGCGGACGGGATCCCCTGGCGGCAGGTGGATCTCTTCTGGTCCGACGAGCGGTATGTCCCGGGCGACGATCCCCGCAGCAACTACCGCCTGGCGCGTCTTGCGCTGCTGGACGGCATCGCCATCCCGGCGCAAAACGTGCATCCGATGCCAACGCATCACGGCGATCCGGAAGAGGCGGCGCAGGAATACGAGACCCTGATCCGCGGGTACTTCAACGCCCGGCCGCCCCGCTTCGACCTGCTGCTCCTGGGGATGGCGGCCAACGGCCACGTGGCCTCCCTCTTCCCAGGTCATCCGGCGCTGCACGAACGCGAGCGCTGGATCGTCGCCGCCACGGTCCCGGCCGATCCCGCCCGGCGTCTGACCATGACGTTCCCTCTCATCAACGAGGCGGCGGCGGTGGCCTTCGTGGTGGCCGGAGCGGCGAAGGCGGAGGCCGTCCGCCGCGCCATGGCGCCGGGGACGGCAGTCGATGAGATCCCCGCAGTCGGGGTCTCCCCCAGGTCGGGTCCGGTCACCTGGTGGCTCGACGCCGAGGCCGCCGCGAAGCTCTAACAACTCTCCATCACATCCCCGGCATTGTTCCCGGTCCATTCCTACGCGCAGCGTCTGCGCCTACCCCTATGGGGACGTGGGCATGATTGCGGCGAGAGGAGGGAACGACAGTGCGAGTCCTTCTATTGATTGGTATCGTCGCAATGGTCTCCTTCAGCATTGTCCAGCCAACCGCAGCCGCCCCTGGCATCCACCTCAACTGGGGAACGCAACTCAACGCGGCAGAGTGTGACAAAGCCGGCGGCACACTCGTGATCAACGTCACCCATCATGTGGTCAACGATATCGACTCAGCGGTCGGTGGGGGTTTCTGGGCTGTAGACGAGTACAACAGGCACATTCAGGTGTGGTTCCTGGGGACGGATGGCAACGGCGGCATCGAGGCAGAGGCCTTCGGCGCAACGACAACCGCCAACGGCGTTGATGTCTACTGCGCCGTGGTCAAGTATCAAGGCTCCTTTGTGACCGATGACGGACCAAGCCCCGGGGGGAGCGATCAGTTCATCGCGGCCGGAATCGAGGGGACGTTTGAGGGTGGGTATCGCGCGGTGATCACAGGTCCCCTGAAGAGCAACCCGACGTTTCGGTCCCGGGGGTTCATCGGATCCTTCAACTACGGCTGCAACGTGGAGACGGATCCAGGCAACCGCAGTACGTGTACCGGACTGTTCAACTGGCTGTCGGAATACTTCGACACCGCGGACAGCAACTTCAACTACACGCTTCAATGGTGGGGATGGATCTACAAGACAGGACGGTATGGCACTTGGGTGAACGCCTCCACCGGCAACCAGGGGGACATCACCGACGGACCATAGTTAGTCAGCGGACAGCGTCTTCCTCGGTTAAGTGCAGGAGGGTCGGTCCCGCCGGCCCTCCTGCTCTTGCCTGCGGTCCGACACCCCCTTTCGTTCCTGACGGTTGGCCAGAACGGCACCGGCAGCGATCGCTGCCCCTGCCGCGGCCGTCATGAATAGCCCGGCTTCGTATCTGACGCTGACCTCCGCGCCCACAAATGGGGACCGGGTGAGCCGGTCTCGCGCCCGGCGCACGTTGTTTTCGGTGGTGACGACATAGAGCGCCACGCGCGCGATCAGCAAGATTCCGAGCAGGCCGATGGCCACATGAACCCAGGGCGTCCTCCGGACGTACCAGCGCCAGACCAGCAGAGCGAGCACGCCGAGTGCGAGCAGGGGGAGAACCCAGCCGCCCGGGTCTCGATTCCCCTCACCGGGACGGTGGCGAAAAAGAAGAGGATGACGCCCCACGGTACGTACGCCCCAATGAAGAGGAGCAGGGCCCCCGCGGCTTCCAACAGTGGCCCGAGCGCGACCACGCGTGTACTCGACCGACGCCTCTCCTTCAGGGCGCCGCGAGCGCTTCGATTTCAACGGCGCCGGTGTTGCCGCCGCTGGATTTCAGCACATTGAAGCGCAGCCGCTTCGCCGTGACGTCGACGGGGAAGCGATGAGCGCGGCCGGCGTCGGCAATGGTGAAGGGCCCCAGTCGCGTCGTCCCGTCGGCGACGGCCTCGAACTCCTGGATTTGCGCCGATGATCCCATGGTGCGGGTCCAGAACCCGATCGCCGCCAGGCGCGTCGCGTCCGGCAGCTCGATCTCGATCCAGGCTCTATCGCCGTCTCCATTCGACGACCATTCGGTGGCGGCGTCCCCGTCGATGGCGTTGTTCGCGCCGAACGTACTCGTGTTCCCCGCGCCGCCATAGTTGCTGCTCACCCCGATGACCCGGGCCCCCGCGGCCAGACTTGCGACGTTTCGCCCAGCCGGAGCAGCCTGTCTGGACGGTTTCGTCCGGAAGGTCAGATCGCCGGACTGATAGAGGCGGGCGCCGGTGTCCACGGCGGTCAGCCTCGCGTGGTAGATCGTGTCAGGCTTGAGCCCGGGAAGGAGGATGCGGTGATCGTCCATCGGCCCGGTCATGCTCATCCGGCGCATCAGCCCGTACTCCGTGGTCGTCCCATAGTTGACCTGACAGAGAGCGGGGGCGCCGGTCCTCAGAGCGATCAGCGCCGAGGTGTCGGTGAGTTCCTCAAACGTGGGCCCGGTCACGATGCCCCCGGGGAGGTTCTCAAGGGGCTGGACGGCACCCGCGCGCCCGGTGGCGAGGTAGGCGACGGCTCCCGCAACGCCGAGGGCTACAACCAGGATCCCCCAGGGGATGATCCTGCGCATCGCTCAGCCTCCTCCACGACCTTGAGGCCGGTATATCCGGTCAGCGGCTGGCGCCCGGCCGGGTGAGCATCCTACATGTCACAATGATACCGGGCGCCTCCTCTGCCAGTGTAAGCGCGACTACATCACGCTCCCGTCATCAGCCTGTACGCTCTGACTGATATCATAGTGGACGACGTATGATCCTCCAGTTCGCCAGGATTCTTCTCATAGCCGCCATCGCGGCGGCCGGAGTGCTGCCGTCAGGGGGGAGGATGGCCGTGCGGGCCGCCCATGAAGGCGAGCGCCTCCCGTTCGACGCCTCGGAGTGGAAGACGAACTTCAAGAAGCACAGCGTCCCGCTCTCCGAGCTCATCTCCGGCGGTCCGCCTAAGGACGGCATCCCCGCGATCGACCAGCCTGCTTTCGAGGCCGTCGAGGAGGCGGAGCGGTGGCTCAAGCCACGTGAACCCGTCATCCTCTTCGCCCACGGCGGGGACGCCCGCGCCTATCCCTTACAGATCCTGATCTGGCACGAGATCGTCAACGATACGGTGGGCGGCCTGCCCGTCGCCATCACCTTCTGCCCGCTGTGCAACACCGCGATCGCCTTCGACCGCCGGCTGAGGGGCACCGTGCTGGACTTCGGCACCACGGGCAAGCTGCGCTTCTCCGACCTGGTGATGTACGACCGGCAGACCGAGTCCTGGTGGCAGCAGATCACCGGCGAGGCGATCGTCGGCGATCTGACCGGCCAGCGTCTGACCTTCCTCCCCGCCCAGATCATCGGCTGGGAGACGTTCCGCGCCACGTTCCCCCAGGGGCGGATCCTCTCGCGGAGCACCGGCTTCGCGCGATCCTACGGCCGGAACCCGTATGTGGGATACGACGACATCAGCGCCTCGCCGTTCCTCTACGCCGGGCCACGGGATGCCCGGCTGCGGCCGATGGAACGGGTCCTGACCGTGTCCATCGGCGCCGAGGACGTTGCCTATCCTTTCAGCACGCTGGAGCGGGTCCGGGTCGTGAACGACACGGTGGGCGGTGTGCCGATCGTCGTGCTCTTCGTCAAAGGCGTCGCCTCCGCGCTGGACCGGCCCAGCATCGCCGACTCGCGCGATGTCGGGACCGCGGCCGTCTTCCAGCGCCGGCTCGACGGCCGCACGCTCGCCTTCCGGTCGCAGGGCGACGGCGTCATCGACGACCAGACGAAGAGTTCCTGGAACATCCTCGGACAGGCCACCGCCGGGCCGCTGCGGGGACGAGTCCTCAGCCCGGTGGTGAGCGGTCAGCACTTCTGGTTCTCCTGGGCGGTGTTCAAGCCGAAGACGAGAATCTACGCTCCGTAGATGAGCGGCGCGGTCCCCGCCGTGACGGCGGGCCAGATGCGGGAGGTCGACCGCCTCGCCGTCGAGACCTACGGCATCGCGCTGCTGCAGATGATGGAAAACGCGGGCCGCGCCCTGGCTGAACTGGCCCGACGGATCGTTGGCGGTACGGTGCCGGACCGGCGGTTCCTCGTCGCGGCAGGAAAAGGCAACAACGGCGGAGGCGGCCTCAACGCCGGGCGGCATCTGGCGAACTGGGGGGCACAGGTCGCGGCGTTCCTGGAGGGTCCGGATGCGCTCGAGGACGTGACCGCGCACCAGTGCCGTGCGGCCGGGGCCGCGGGGGTCTCGATGGTCGGGGGCCCCGCTGCGATCGAAGCCGTGCACCCAGGCGCGGCCGACCTCGCCCTCGATGCGCTGATCGGCTATGGCCTCAAGGGGGCGCCGAGGGCGTGGACCGGTGAGATGATCACGCGCCTCAACGAGAGCGGGATCCCCGTCCTGGCCCTGGACGTCCCCTCGGGCCTGGACGCCACGTCGGGAGAGTGTCCCGGTCCCTGCATCCGGGCCGCGGCCACGCTCACGCTGGCGCTCCCGAAGACCGGATTGCTGACCCCCGGTGGGAGGGCCGTCGCGGGTCGCCTGTACCTGGCGGACATCGGCATCCCGCCGACACTCTATCGCCGCCTCGGTCTCGCCGTTGGTTCCCTCTTCGCGCAGGAGACCCTGGTCTCGCTCGATGCCGGGCGCGTCGACCGCTGGCCGTGAGGACCATCCGGCCACCCCGGCCGACTCGACCTGATTCGCCGCGCCTATCGCATTGCGGTATCACACGCAGCGGATGACGCCCAAGGCTCTGTATCGCGCCGGAACGATCTTCGCCGAGCCGCTGGATCCGACGGCGCTCTTTATCATCGCCGCGCGCGAGTATTTCCGGAATACCGGAGACGGAGCGTTCTGCGGCTCGCTTCGAGCCGGCGATGGACCGGGACTCCTCGGATGGCAACATCCTTGCCCTCTTCTTCGGGATCGCCGCCGAGGGCCAGGCCCGGCGAATCATGGGACACATCGAGGCGCGCGCCCTGGACCGGCAGACTCCGCTCCGGACGTGCGATCCTGTCTACCCGGTGGCACAGGTCTTCCCGTTCTACGTGGTGGCCGGCCTGGCCGACTATCACCGCACACTGATCTGGCCCTGGCTCGGCACCGTGCATGCGATCAACAAGACCCGCCTGACTCGGCGCGAGGCAGGGATCGCGGATCTCGCGCGGATCGCTGCCTGGTACGTAGAGCGCAACGCCGTGGCTGAAGTCTATACTTCCGAGGGACGCCCGGTCAGCCGGCGCTTCTACCAGGCCGAGGTCCCCTTCGCCTGGAACGCCGGCCTCTACGTCTATGCCGTGCATGCCCTGGGACTCGCCGGGCAGGCGGGCTAGCGCTCGACGACCAGCGCCGCGCCGCTCTGCAGGGCGAAGCGCTGGGCCTGCGCCAGGGTCGATGTAGTCCACGATGCCGCCATCCTGTCTCATGATCGCGCGCTGGTGCGCGTCGAGGCGTTGCGGCCTGCGACGACTCTGATCCCCATCGCGTGGCACCTCCTTGTCCGCCTGCGCCTGATGCTGTCAGGCGCGCAGCGCGCGCACGAGTCCGGCAGCCGACATCTCCACCGGCCGCGCCGCGGTCCCGGGCCTGCAGATGACGGCTCGATCGGACTGCGGCGAGAGTCCTAAGATCATGAGCGAGGGGTAGGTGATCCGCAGCGTGCAGATCGTCTGCGCAGTCTCCGGCGCGGGGAAGGCGAGGATCACCGCCTGTGCTCCCAGTGAGGTCAGAGCTGTCGGCAGTCGGGACAGGGTCCTCACCTCCCCCACGACCGCCATGTCCGGTTGACCGTCCACGAGGTCCCGCAGGATGAGCGCGAGACTCCGTGCCCTGCAGGCGAGGACAATCCGCAGCGTCTCCATTGGCCTGTCTCGTGGCGTTCCGGACGTCCTTGTGTCAGGCACCCTGACCATAGACGCGAGGCGCGGCAGTGGCTACCGACCTGCGTACTGAACAGGTGTAGGCCGGGAACCGGTATGGCGGGTCATGCGTTCCTGGACGCCGGGCCGGTCCGCGGGAGCGTCCGGAGGACGGCGTCCACCTGCCGCTTCAGCTCGGGCTTGGGCACGAATCCGATGATCCGCTTGACCAGGGCCCCGTGCACGAAGAGCGCGAGTGTCGGAATGCTCTGGACCTGGTAGCGGCTGGCGAGATCCGGGAGCTCGTCCACGTCCACCTTCGCGACCTTGAGCGTGCCGTCGTATTCCTTCGCCACCTCTTCGACGATGGGTGCGATCAACCGGCACGGGCCGCACCACGCCGCCCAGAAGTCCACGAGGACGGGCGTGCCCGACTGGACCACCTCCCGGTCAAAGTTCTGCGCGGTGACGTGTACTGGCGTTGCCATCTGGCGTCTCCTCCATCCTTCGAGTTATCGGTTCCTACGCGGCCGCGGCGGCGGGTACCGGCGCGACCTGCTGGAGCCATCGGGCCGCATCGATCGCGGCCATCGCGCCGAAGCCGGCGGCGGTGACCGCCTGCCGGTAGACGTGGTCGTGGACGTCGCCGGCGACAAACACGCCCTCCACGCTCGACATCCGCCGGTCCCGGACCAGGAGGTAGCCCTCCGCGTCCATCTCGAGATGCCCCCGGAACAGCTCGACCGTCGGCCGGTGGCCGGTCAGGAAATCGTGCAGGAGGCGGAAGGCCAGCCCGTTGGGGATGGCGTCGAGGATCTCACCCCGGGTACGGGCGATGGCCTCGAGCTCGACGATGCTCTCCTCCAGCGCTTCGTCGGGGAAATCTTCGCCGCTGAGCTGCCTGCGGGCATGGACAAGCTCATGCACGATGACGAAGCGCTTCTCCGCCTCGCTGAGCCCCTTCTCGATCCAGATCTCGTCTTCGTCGGGCCCGACGTTGACGATACCGTATATGAGATTACCTCGGTTTGCTCTTGCCGGTCTCATCGCCAGCGTCATCATGGGCATGGTCGAGATGGTCTACGAGGCTGTGGCCGGCGACGGCTTCTGGTCCCCCGTGGTCTACATCGCCGCCACGGTGCTGCGCGGCCTGCAGTCACTCCAGCCTCCTGTGGGATTCCTCTTCTGGGGCGTGGTGCTCGGCCGCATCGGGCACATGATGAACTCCGTAATCCTGACCTGGATCTTCCACAGAGCCGTCGCGCAGCGCGTGGCCTCCCGCGGCCCGCTGGTGCTGACCGGCGCCATCTACGGGCTGATTGTGTTCTTCGTGATGTGGTACGTGGTTCTGCCCCCGGTGGATGCGGTCATGCTCAACCTGAGCGTGACGATCTTCGCGCTCGCTCATCTGATGTGGGGGGCGGCGCTGGGATTGCTGCTGCCCGCGGCGGCGCAGACGGCGGTCCACACGTCCCCCGCCTGAGCCGCCCCTCCCGCGCCGGTTCTGCGGCGACCGGGGATCACGGCGCGTAAATCGTCGAATGCGGGTAGAAGTCCAGCCACGCCCAATCAAACGAGGAGTTGTGGGGGACCACGCGCAGGACCTCTCCGCGCAGCGGTCCCTCCAGGGCAATGCCCGTCACGGGATCCCACGTCGAACCCGTCCGCTTGTCCACCAGACGTCCGTTGCGGCGCGTGAAGGTGAGCGTCTGCTCGCGGAGGCGGCGGACGAAGGTCTGCACCCGCCGGCTCCCGGCGTCCGCATACACCAGCACGGGGTGGGGCCCCACGGCGTCGTTGATCACCCCGGCCCGCGCGGCGTCGCGATACCGGTAGGCCTTCGCATGGGGGCCGAGGGCGATGCCGATCACGAAGTCGTCGCGCGGCGCCTCGCGAAACAGGGCGAAGGCGGGCTCGTCGAGGACCAGGGTGTCCGGGTGCTCCTGCCGCCAGCTTTTCCACGGCACCAGCGCCGACGGGAGCAACCGCAGTTGCGTGCCCCGCAGCGGGCCGATCAGAGCTGTGCCGATGGGCTGAGACCAGATAGACCGGGTCTCGTGATCCCACCAGGTCATCGCCCGCATGTACAACCAGCCCTGGTTCCCGAAGACCCTGGCCGTTCCCGAGATCCGCCGGTCATGCACGAGACCGGTGTAGCACAGTGGTCACCAGGTCGCGAGGATCGGCACCCCGCCCACGACGTCGTTCACCATCTCCCGGCTGTTCAGGACCGTGATCGGATAGGCCCTGGACTCGCCGTTGATCGCGACCCCGAGCACCAGCTCCGTGGGGCGCAGACGGGCCTGCGCCGCGGAGACGAACCGCGGCCGGTAGACGGGCGCGATCGCATCCCGCGGCAGCACGCGGTCCATCCGCGAGAGCACGTCCGTCTCCGTGGCGGAGGGAGACTCCACCGGAGGGGTGGTGCGGGGTGCGCGCCAGAGCAGCCAGGCGACGGCGACGATAACCGCCGTGACACCCAGCCATACGCCGAGAGGCCTCACGCCAGATCACCTCGCTCGTCTCACAGGATGAATCCCGACAAGGCCACCCAATAGTACACGAGGTACGCTCCCGTCCCCGCCAGGAACAGTGCGCTCGCGCGATGCACGTGCGGGAGCAGCCGGCGGAGCGAGCGACCGACGGCGTCGCGGAAGAAGGCCGCGCCGATGGTGACCGCGACCAGCACCGTCCCCATGCCCAACCCGAAGCTGACGAACTGGCCCACTGAGGCGGCCAGGCTTCCGGCGCTGAGCGCGCTGCCGGCGACGAGCAGGAAAACCGGCAGCGTGCAGCTCAGCGATCCCACGGCGTAGGCCACGCCGAAGAGGAAGACGTTGGATATGCCCCGCCGGGGCGTGACCATGAGCCGGCTCGCCGCGGCGATTCCGAGCGGGCGGTGCGTGACCAGGAGCCACACGCCGAGCCCGAGCAGCCCGACGCCGACGACCGCCCCGGCATAGGGAAAGGCCGGCACAAGGCGCTGGCCGGTCGCGCCGATGAGCGCTCCGGCCGCGCCCATGACCACAACGAACCCCGCGGTGGCCGCCGCGCCGAGAAGTAGCGCCCGCAAAGCGCGGACGAGCCTGGCCGCCCGGCGCGCGTCGTCACCCGGGAGGGAGAGGTGATACGAGAGGTAGGCGGGGAGCATGAAGAACCCACAGGGGTTCACACTGGCGACCATCCCCGCCGCAAACGCCCATCCAAAGGGCAGGGCGCCGGCGATCCCGGCGATCGTGGCTTCGGCGGAGGTCCGGACCGCCGCCAGGGCCGCCAGCACCAGCCCCGCCGCCCCGAGCGCGATGAGGACCGCGCGCCCCCGGGTCTGTCTGGACTCAGCACGCGCCAGGTTCATCACCGCACGCTGGAGGCGCGGATGAGCTCGTCCGTGAACGCGGCCATCTGCCCGCGCGTGAGCAGGCCGGCGTGCTTCCTCAGGATGCGCCCCCCGGCTGTGATGAAGACGGTCGTGGGCATCCCCAGGATCTGGTAGTTGCGGAGCGTCCGCGCGTCGAACGTCGTGCCGGCGGGGAACGTCACGCCGAGCTCCCGCAGCAACGCCCGGCCGTCCTCCCGCGAGCCCAACCCGATGAACGGCCCGATGTCGACCCCGATGAGCGTGAACGATTGCTGGCCGCGCTCGTTGTACAGCCGCTGGAAGTCCGGCATCTCCGCCCGGCACGGAGGGCACAGCCCGGCCCAGAAGTTCAGCACCACCGGCCGCTTCTTCGTCTCCCACAGGCTGGAAAGCGCGATCGTGGAGCCGCCGACCTCGGAGGCCCCCTGATACATCGCGATCTCGAAGTCTGGCGCTGGACGCAGCTGGGCGCTCGGCGGAACCGGCCGCTCCTGCGGCGCCCGCTGGCGCAGAGATACATACGCACTCGCACCCGCAGCGATGAGTGCACCTGCGATGATCGGGATGACCGCCCTCTTCATGCCGCCTCATTATCCGATGCCGCGGGGGGGCGCGACTGTCACCGGGCTTACGCTCGGCCCAGGTCTGTAATCCCGCTTACATTGGCCGCGGCTCGTCCACGTTACGCTTATCTGCACTATCCGCAAAGGGGGTGCTATGGACCTCATCGATCGGATCTCCCGGCGGGAGTTGCTGCGCCTGGCCGCGGCGTCGGGGCTGGCTCTGCCGCTGGCGGCGAGCCTGAGCCGAGTTGCCGCGGCCGCGCCCGCGGCGGCGAAGATGCACATCGCCGACGTCCTGCGATTCTCGACCCGCCCGCAGGGATGGAAGGGATTGTTCGGTTTTGTGACGTTCCGCCTGCGGCCGGTGTTCTTCGATGGGCGACAGGCCTACCACATCCGCACCGACGCGTCCGACGCCGATTACGCGCGTCGCATCGGGTTGGTCCATGTGCCGAAGCTGGCCGCCGCGATCAAGGCCCGGGCCGTGGGGGATTACTATATCTTCAGGAATCCGGTTTCCGGGCAACTTCCGGTGGTCAGCACCGTTCCCAGTAGACCCGACTTTACGCCGGCGTTTCGGATCTCGCGGGTCACGTTCCGCCGTGCCGCCGTCCGGCTGACGTCCGCAGAAGAGGTGAGGGACGCCGCGGCGGGCGGGCGAGTGACCATCGCCGCGACGGATACCGTCGTCAACTACCCCTTCGTGAAATGGCCCGGGGGCGAGTTGCCCGTGGACCGGGCGCGCGTCGCCTACCTGGGCGAGGGGCAACTCCTCTCGCCTCCGGACGTCGAGAAGCGGGAGGTGACCTTCAAACTGCAGCAGTGCTTCCCCGGCGAGTGGTACATCGTCACCGATACGTCCGCATCCCCGATGGCGCCGATGATGCGGATCGCCGCCTCCCCGAACAGCGGCCTGCTGACCAAAGCCGGCGCCACGGCGAAGATCCTTGTCTTCGGCAACGGGATCACGGGCCCCGGCCCGATGGGTTTCCAGCCGTCCATCGTGGACTCGCTGCCGGGGAACCCTGTGTGGAGCCCGTTCTGGGACCACTACACCTTCACCTGGACGGACGGGCAGACACCCGAGGTGGTGCGGGACCAGGCGGCCCTGCTGCGGCAGGAACAGGCCGGCCGGTTGAAGCGATGGCCCGGCACTCCCGACACCAACGGTCAGCTCTTTGTCGTGAACTGCCCGGTCCCGGTCACCGCTCCGATGACCTGGACGCCAGCCTAGCACCGCCTATCTGACCTCTGATCTGCTCGCCTCCGGAGAAGAGGTCGAGTTGCGGGAACTGCCGCGGTCCCTCGTCATCGTGGGCGGGGGCTACATCGCGCTCGAGCTGGGGCAGATGTTCCGGCGCTTCGGCGCACAGGTGACGATCCTGGAACGCGGCCCCCGCCTGCTCCAGGGTTTCGAGCCCGAGGCCGGTCTTGCGATCACGGAGATCCTCCGCGATGAAGGCGTGCGGGTCGAGACCGGCACGCCGGTGCGCCGCGTCCAGCGGGACGGCGAGGGCGTCCTGGTGTCCGGCGACCGTGAGGGGCGCCGGTACGGTTTACGGCGGAGCGGCTGCTGATCGCAGCCGGCCGCGGACTGATCAAGATGGTTCTGGATTGGGACACGAAGAAGGTGCTCGGGGTGACGATGGTCGGCCGCGACGCGGGAGAGGTCATCCACGAGGCGGCGATGGCGCTGAAGATCGCTGCCGTGTCCTTCTTCAAGGATGTCGAGCGACTCTCGTGCTGCGCGGAATGAGGCGGTGCCGGCCCGTCGGCCTCAGGCCGGCGAGTCCGCGGCGATGATCCCGGCCGCGACCTCCGCGAGGTCCCGCCCCGCGATGTCCGGCGCGGGCTGGATCGGGTCGAGGACCATGCCGGGGCGCGCAACGAAGGCGGCGCTGCATCCCGCGCGCAGCGCGCCCGCGACGTCCCAGGCATGGGCGGCGATGAGCCGCACCTGGCCGATCGGCACGCCGAACCGCGCGGCGGCCATCCTGTAGGGCTCCGGCGCGGGTTTGAGGCGCTGGACCTCATCCGCGGAGAGGATCTGCTCGAACAGGTCGATGAGGCCGCTATAGCGCATCTGCGCTTCGGCGACGGCTCTCGTAGAATTCGTCAGCGTCCCGAGCCGAAACCCCGCGGCCTTCAGACGCTCGAGGCTCTCGCGCACCTCAGGGTAAGGAGGGAGCTCGCGCAGGCGACCGAGGATGCGCCGGCGGTCGTCCTCGGTGAGCGCCCTCCCCAGGCGCTGGGCGACCATGTCGAGCGCGCCGCCTCCGATGGTCCCAAAGTCCGCGTACGGCCCGGCCACGATGGTCACGAGAAAGTTCTGGACGAACTGTTGAAACCACTGACGACGTACCGCGGCGTCGCCGAAGACCTGCGCGAAGAGCGGGTCCATCGCCCGCAGGTCGAGCAGCGTCTCGTTCACGTCGAAGACGAGCACGGCTCTGGACACGGTCGGATCCTCTCCACACAGAGAGCCACCGGACGCTCGCGACACGCCGGTGGCTCCCTTCCGGTGCTGCGCTACGACTTCGGATGCGCCGCCTTGGCGTGCTCCTGCATCTTGGCCTCGTTCGCCAGCTCCAGGCCGCACATCGGGCACCGGATCTTCTGTCCCTTTTCCTTCGGCTGTTCCACGTCTCTCACCCCCTTCCCGCGCGAGGCGTGCCCATCCATGATGCCCCGGCGGCGTGCGGTCGTGCTGTAGGCGGGCTTACAGTTGCACTTCAGGTGCGGCTGCCGGGCGCCGGCGGGACCATCCGCGTGCGGCGGAGGAACGGTTCTCCGACGGCAAGGGCCAGCAGCACGTTCACCGCGGCCTTGATCGCATTGAAGGGGATGAGGATCGGCAGGAACATCGCCTGCACGCGGTCTGGGCTCAAGCCGAACTGCAGGTAGAGGATGATGAAGTTTGCAGGGATCATGATCAGGACGCGGCCCAGCGTGCCGGCCAGGGACGACCAGAGCAGTCGCGCCCCGAAGGAGCCCCGTATCCGCCGGAACGTCCAGGCCGTCACCGCGACAAAGGTCGCCGCGGCGATGCTCACGACGTCATTGTATCGCGCTCGCCCCGCGGGAAATATCTGCCCGGGGGAACGAGTAGTTACGAGAAGAAGGGCGGGAGGAGGGCGCCGATGGCGAAGTCGGTGATCGTCTACACGCAGCCCGGATGACTGTTCTGTGGTAAGGTGAAGGAGTTCCTTCGCCAGAAAGGCGTCAGTTACGTCGAGAAGGATATCGGCCGGGACGAACAGGCGCTCAATGAGCTGACCGATCGAGGCTTCTTTGCCACGCCGGTGACCCTGATCGACGGCGAAGCCGTGGTCGGGTTCAACAAGGCCAGGCTCGAGCAACTGCTGGGGGCCTGACTTCGGAGGAGCAAGGCATGGCCGTCAGCCAGGAGGAGATGCGCCGCATCCTTACCACCGCGAAGACCATTGCGGTCGTGGGGCTGTCCAACAACCCCGACCGGCCCAGCTTTGAGATCGCCGGCTACCTCAAGGCCGCGGGGTATCGCATCATCCCGGTGAATCCGACGATCAAGGAGGCCCTCGGCGAGAAAGCCTACGCCAGCCTGCGCGACATCCGCGAGCGCGTGGACGTCGTCCAGATCTTCCGCCGCCCGGAGGACGTGCCGGCCGTAGTGGACGACGCGATCGCGATCAAGGCCAAGGCCGTCTGGATGCAGCCCGGCGCCGAGCACGAAGAGGCCGCGGCAAAGGCCCGCAAGGCGGGTCTGCTCGCCGTCGTGGGAGCCTGCATGATGGTGGCGCACCGCCGGTTCGTGGGCTGAACGACGGTGTCGTCGGCCGCCGAACGGGTCATGCTGGCCCTGCGGGCGTCGGGCGTCAACGCCGAGATTCAGGAGTTTCCTCAAGGAACCCGTACCGCGGCGGACGCTGCTGCTGCGGTCCAGACAAGCGTCGCGCAGATCGTGAAGTCGCTTGTGTTCCTCGTCGATGGACGGCCCGTGCTCGTGCTGGCGTCCGGCGCAAACCGCGTCGACCCGGTCAAGCTGGCCGTGGCCTGTGGCGCGCACGCCGTGCGGCGGGCGGATGCGGATACGGTTCGTCGGGTCACGGGGTTTGCGATCGGCGGCGTTCCGCCGATCGGACACGAGACCCCGTTGCCTGTGATCCTTGATCGCGACCTGCTGGGTCATCCGGTTGTGTACGCCGCCGCGGGGACACCACAGGCCGTTTTCGCGATCGCGCCTGGACGGCTTCGGGAGATCACGGCTGCGATGGTGGCCGACCTGCGCGAAGGCGAACTGCGACCCGCAGGCTGACCGCCGGCGGGAGGCCGGCTGCTACGCGCGGAGATCCAGGCGGTAACCCAGCCCGCGCACGGCAATGATCCGGACGTTCCCGCCGTCTTCCAGCTTCTTGCGCAGCCACCCGACGTGCGTGTCCAGCGTGCGGGTGTCCCCGAAGTAATCCTCCCCCCACACCTCGTGCAGGAGGCGCTCCCGGCGGACGACTTTCCCCTGGTGCCGGAGCAAGAGGTGCAGCAGATCGAATTCCTTCGCGGAGAGCGGGACCGCCTTCCCGTCCACCATCACCTCGTGTCGCTCGAGGTCCATGACCACCCGGCCGGCGGTGAGGTGCTCTTCCGCGCCGGTCTGGATCAGGAGGGTCTGCAGGACGTTGGCCACGTCCTCGCAGCGGTCGGTGCTGGCTTCGAGGATCTCGCAGATGTCCTTCCACTTGATGATGTCGCGGGCGCTCATCTTTCCGGTGAAGAGTCTGTCAATCGCGTCACGCAGCAGATCATCGCCCCGGTTCTCGAGTCGGTGCAGGGCGACGGTGTGCGGAAAGACGTTGGGGAGCAGGCGCAGACGCAGGGCCTGCCGCAGCTCTTGCGCTGATTCCAGCACGCACTGGCCCATCTCCCGCGCCACCGGAATGGCCCGGCGCACACGATGGATGGCGAGGCGGGCGGCGGCCGCTTCGATCGCGTCGAGGATATCGTCCAGGAATCCGGTCAGTGCCTTCAGGGCGTCTCGATCGACTGGCGTCGGATGGGGCGTCAGAAGGAGATCGAAGACATCGCGGGCGACGGCGTCGCCCTTGTGCTCGAGATCGCGGATGGTCTGCCAGGCCGCGTCGATCGGGGTGTTCCCGTTGAGGGTGCCGGCCAGCGCGGCTGCGGCGTCGAGAATCGTCTGGCCCATCTCCTCGAGCAGTTCGAACTCCCGGACGGCCGGAGCCGTACGCCGGGCGTCGACCACCGGTTGCCCGCTATCGTGCGAAGAAGCCATTCCGTGTTTCAGCATATCATGCGCGCGTGAAGAGTAGGCCAAGGAACGGCGAACTCCCGCGGCCATGGCGAGTTCACCCCGCTTTGACGCAGGTTTCACCTCTGGTTGGCTCAGACATCACCCGCCGCTGATACCCTCCGGGTGATACCGGATCTCATTGGGGAGGGAAGAGCATGTCCAGGCACGCTGTGCGTGCGCTCGCGGCGGGGCTCGTTCTTGCCGCCTTGCTGGCCGGCGCCGCGCCGTCGGGGGCGCAGGGGGTCACCCTGAACGGCGCGGGGGCGACGTTTCCGTTCCCGCTGTACTCGAAGTGGTCGCAGGTGTATGCGGCCGAGAAGGGCGTGCAGATCAACTACCAGTCCATCGGCAGCGGCGGCGGGATCCGCCAGTTCATCGCCAAGACCGTGGACTTCGGCGCCTCCGACGGGCCGATGACCGACGAGCAGATCGCGCAGGCCGGCGGCCGCGTGCTGCACATCCCGATGGTCGCGGGGGCCGTCGTACCTGTGTACAACGTGCCGGGGGTGGGCCCGGGGCTGAACTTCACCCCGGACGTCCTGACCGACATCTTCCTCGGCAAGATCACGAAGTGGAACGATCCGCGGCTCCTCCGGCACAACGCCTCGTTCCGCCTGCCCGCGACCGACATCGTCGTCGTGCACCGTTCCGACGGGTCGGGCACGACTGCGATCTGGGTGAACTACCTCAGCAAAGTCAGCGCCGAGTGGAAGCAAAGGGTCGGGGAGGGCACCTCTGTCAACTGGCCGACCGGCCTGGGCGGCAAGGGCAATGAAGGGGTGGCCGGTGTCGTGAAGCAGACGCCCAACTCGCTCGGCTACGTCGAGCTGGCCTACGCCCTGACCAACCAGATGACCTTCGGCAACGTGCAGAATGGGGCCGGGCAGTTCATCCGGCCGTCGCTGAGCTCCACCACGAAAGCGATGGAAGGCGCGCTGTCCAGCATCCCCGATGACTATCGGGTGTTCTTCACGAACCCGGCCGGGAAGGACGGCTACCCCGTCGCCGGCTTCACGTGGATCCTGATCTACGGCGACCAGAGCGATCCTGCGAAGGCCAAGGCGCTCGTGGAGTTCTTGTGGTGGGCGACCCACGAGGGGCAGAAATACGCGCCGACCCTGCTCTATGCGTCGCTGCCGAAAAGCCTGGTGACACGCATCGAACGCACGCTCCGCAGCGTGACCGCGAAGGGCTCGCCGGTTATGCCTTAGGAGCGGCGTGAGCATCGCGGGAAGGATCGCGGCCGCCTCACCCGCGCGCACGGGCGACCGGCCGTTTCAAATTCTGCTCGCGGGGATGGCCGCCGCCGTGCCGGTGATCATCGGCGCCATCCTCGTGGCCCTGATCGCCGCCGGGTGGCCGGCGATCCAGCGGTTCGGGGTCCGCTTCTTCGTCACCTCGACCTGGGATCCGGTGGCCGGGACGTTCGGCGTCCTCCCCTTCATCTATGGGACGGTGGTCTCCTCGGCGCTCGCCCTGCTCATCGCCATCCCGCTCGGCCTGGGTGCGGCGATCTTTCTCTCGGAACTCGTTCCCGGCTGGCTGCGCGCGCCGATCGGCTTCCTGGTGGAACTGCTCGCGGCGATCCCCAGCGTCGTCATCGGGCTGTGGGGGATCTTCGTGCTGGTGCCCTGGGTCCGCGCGGTGCTGTCCCCGGTCCTCAAGTCCACCCTGGGCTTCCTGCCGCTGTTCAGCGGACCGCCGCTGGGTATCGGCATGCTCACCGCGGGGCTCGTGCTCTCGGTCATGATCGTGCCGTTCATCGTCGCCGTGAGCACGGAGGTCATGCGGGCGGTCCCCCGGACGCAGCGCGAAGCGGCGCTGGCCCTGGGCGCCACGGGATGGGAGACGACGCGCACCGCCGTGCTGCCCTACGCCCGCTCCGGGATCGTGGGCGCGATCTTCCTGGCTCTGGCCCGGGCCCTGGGGGAGACGATGGCCGTGACGATGGTCATCGGGAACGTCCCGCAGATCAGGGCCTCACTGTTCGCGCCAGCGTACACCATTCCGGCCGTGATCGCCAACGAGTTCGCGGAGGCCACCGGCGATCTGTATCTCGCCGCCCTCGTGTACGCGGGTCTGGTGCTCTTCGTCGTCACGGTGGCGATGAACGCCCTGGCCCGGCTGCTGGTGAGGCGCGTGGCACGCGGGCCCGCGCTGATCCGGGAGCAATGATGGACCGCCGCTACCGGTTCCGCCGTGGGAAAGATCGAGGCATGGCCTTTCTCACCTTTCTGTGCACGATCGCCGTGCTGATCCCGCTGTTCCTGGTGCTGGGCTTCCTGGTGCGGACCGGCGCATCCGCGCTGAACTGGGACTTCTTCACCAGGATCCCCGGCGCGGCCGGCGAGCCCGGCGGCGGCATGGCGAACGCCATCGCCGGCACCCTCCTGCTGATCGGTCTGGCCGGGCTCTTCGGCATCCCCGTCGGCGTCCTGGGCGGGACCTTTCTCGCGGAGTACCCCAACACGCGGCTCAGCCAGCTGACGCGCTTCACGGCTGATGTGATGAACGGCATCCCGAGCATCGTGATGGGCCTGTTTGCCTACGTGCTGATCGTGCTGCCGATGCGGCATTTCAGCGCCCTGTCGGGCGGCGTGGCGCTCGGCGTGATGTTGATTCCCACGGTGATGCGCACCACCGAAGAGATCATCCGCCTCGTGCCCCAGTCCGTGCGGGAAGCCGCGCTGGCCCTGGGCATTCCGACGTGGAAGACGACCGTGCGCGTGGTCATCCCCACCGCGGCGGCGGGGATCGTCACCGGGATCATGGTCGGCCTGGCGCGCATCGCCGGGGAGACGGCGCCGCTGCTGTTCACCGCATTCGGCAACCGCTTCTGGAACTGGAACATCCTGAAACCGGTCGCCGCGCTGCCCCTGCAGATCTTTGCCTATGCGATCTCGCCCTTTGACGACTGGCACCGGCAGGCCTGGGCCGGGGCGCTCGTCCTCGTCACCATCGTCCTGATCGTCAACGTCGCGGCGCGGGTCGCGGCCGGCCGGCAGGTGAAACTGCGGTAGGTGGAGGGTAAGATGGTTCAGGTCATGGAGGTTCCCCGCGTGGACAGGCAAGCGGCGGCGCTGATCGATCACACCACCGGCATCCAGGCCGACCAGGTGCACGCTTGGTTCGACCGGCTGCACGCCCTGCGCGGTATCTCGATGTCCATCGCCGAACGGAAGATTACGGCGATCATCGGTCCCTCCGGCTGTGGGAAGTCCACCTTCCTGCGCTGCCTCAACCGCATGCACGAGCTCGTTCCCGGGGCCCGCGTCAGCGGCAAGGTCGTGATGGACGGCCAGGACATTTACACGCCCGGCGTCGATCCCGTGCAGGTCCGCCGGCGGGTCGGGATGGTGTTCCAGAAGCCGAATCCTTTTCCGACGATGAGCATCTACGAGAACGTCGCGGCCGGTCTGACCCTGGCCGGGGAAGGCGACCGGCGCCGGCGCGACGAGGTCGTGGAGCAGAGCCTGCGGGCGGCGGCGCTGTGGGATGAGGTGAAGGACCGGCTGCACAAGCCCGGGACCAGCCTCTCCGGCGGCCAGCAGCAGCGGCTCTGTATCGCCCGGGCGCTCGCCGTCTCCCCCGAGGTCCTGCTCATGGACGAGCCGGCCTCGGCCCTGGACCCGGCCAGCACGCTGCGCATCGAGGAACTGGCCCGCGAACTGGCCAAAGACATCACCATCGTGATCGTCACCCACAACATGCAGCAGGCGGCCCGCGTCTCGGACTTCACGGGCTTCTTCCTCGACGGCCAGTTGATCGAGTTCGGCGCGACCAACGACATCTTCACCCGGCCGCAGGATCGCCGCACGGAAGACTACATCACCGGACGGTTCGGCTAATGACGCGCGAGGCGTTCGAGCGCGACCTGCGGCGGCTGGCCGACGACGTCGTCCAGATGGGCCGCCGGGCGGGGGAGGCGATCCACCGCGCGGTCGAAGCCTTGCAGAAGCGCGACGTGGCACTGGCCGGGCAGATCATCGCGGAAGACGATGCGATCGACGCCGCGCACCTGGAGCTGGAGCAGCGCTGCCTGCGATTGCTGGCCACGCAGCAGCCGATGGCCGGCGACCTGCGGGCCATCGCCTCGGTCTTCGCCATCACGATCGACCTGGAGCGCATGGCCGACCATGCCGAGGGGATCTCCCGCGCGGTGAAACGTCTGGGCTCGGCACCGCTGGTCAAGCCGCTGGTGGATATCCCTCACATGGAAGCGCGCATCCAGGAGATGCTGCGGGAAACTCTCGAAGCGCTCCGCACCCATGATGCGAAGCGCGCCGCCCGGGCCGCGAAGATGGACGACGTCGTAGACGAGCTGCGGAACCGGGTGCTGCACGACCTGCTCGACATCATGATCAAAGACCCGCAGACGGTGCCCCGCGCCCTGGAGCTCCTCATCGTCGCCCGCCACCTGGAGCGCGCCGCCGACCACCTCACCAACGTGGACGAGCGGATCGTCTACATGGTGACCGGCGAGATGCGGGAACTCAACGTCTAGGTCTGACCAACGTGCACGTCGTCCTGGGTGCGAGTGGTGGCGCCGGCGGTGCCGTGGCGGCGGCCTTGTCGGCCGAAGGTCTCCGCGTCCGCGCGGTGAGCCGCACGGGTCGCGGGGAGTCCCTGGCCGGCGTCGAGTATCTACGGGGCGATGCGCGTGACAGCGAAGCCCTCCGTGCGCTGTGCCGGGATGCGGCGGCGGTGTACCATTGCGTGAATGTTCCCTACACCCGGTGGGAGCAGGAGCTGCTGCCGATCGCCGAGGCGGTCGTGGGCGCGGCGGGAGCCACCGGCGCGCGGCTCGTGGTTATGGATAACCTCTACATGTATCAGTTCGAGCGGCCCTTCGTCGTTGACGCGGGGAAGTTTGAGCGTGCCTTCGGTGGGACCGTCACCCCGCACCGCCAGGCCATCCGGGCAACTCTCCGCACGCTGATCAGCGGGACGGGTCGCACCGGTGCGCAGCCGCGCTGACGCAGATTTCACCTGCCGCTCCGCGGCCCGCGCCCCAGCGGCTGTGATCCCGCGTCGCCGGGCGTGCAGAGGACGAGATCCGGCGGCAAGGATTTCGTCCGGGCTTCACACAGGCTTCGCCCAGGGCCGCGCCGCCGCGTAGTACCCTGCAACTGTGAGGGAGGATCGTATCGAGTCGCTGCGTCTGGGCTCGGGCGGGGAGGAAGACCGTCGGCTCGCCGTAGTGCGGCTGCAGGGGGGAGCAGGGATGGAGCCTGCCACCCTGCTTGAAACGGCTGGCCGGATCAGCCAGGCTCTGCGCCACATGGGCGTCACGGACGTCACCTTCGAAGTCGTCCCAGCCGAGACCGAGTAGGATCCGCTGCAGGACGCCCTGATAGTGAATCAGGTCGTGAGAAGAGACGCCGGACATCCTGGTCACCCCTCTCCCGCGTCACAATGTCGATGGCCCCAGTGTAGACACGGAAGGGCGTTGACCGGGATCGTGTGGCAGCGGCTCCAGTGGATCCCGGAAGAAGATGAGCAGGTCGATCTCCCCCTCGGCGATCTTCGCACCGATCTGCTGATCCCCGCCCAGCGGCCCGCTGCGCAGGCGCACCACCGGCAGGCCGAGTTCCCGCTGCAGCAACTCCCCGGTGGTTCCGGTCGCGCACAGCTCGTGACGCCGCAGCAGTTCCCGGTTGAAGCGCCCCCCACTCCAGCAGGTCCGGTTTCTTGTGATCGTGTGCCACCAGCGCGATCCTCTTCCGCGACGTCATCTCCATCGACTGATCCGCCACAGTGTCCACCTCCGGACGAGCGCCCCGCCCACCATCTGGATACGCTGCCGGGGTGATGCCGGCCTGTCCCGCGGGTCTGCATTTCGCCGGGCCTTCACGCAGGGTTGGTCTGGACTTCGCCCGGCCTTGGTCTCCCGCGCCTATGCTGAGAGCCGATGATCAGCACCGCCTCGACCGAGAGCGCACGAGGTCCGGCTGCCGGCGCAAGAGACCGCGGAGCCCGGCCGGATCCAAGATATGTGCGCTTCTCCAAGGGCACAGATGCGCGGCGGCCCCGGACTCACTCCCCCGTGCTTCGCCGGCCGCCGCGTCCGTCGTTCATCGCACAGTCCGCCGCACGATCCGACATCGACCGACGCCTCATCCGGCTCAAACTCCTCCTGCTCGCGGCGCTGGCCCTGATGGTGATGACCACCGAGGTGCCGCCGACGGGATGGACGCCCTGACGGTTTTCGCCGCGGCGGCACGCGCCGGTGGACGGATCGCGGCCGCGGTCGTCGTGAAGCAGGGCCAGGCGACGATCCTGAGCGCCGCACGGGTCGTGGAAGAACCCACGCGTGCGGCGGCAGTGTACCGCGCGATGGCATACGGCCTGAGCCGGGCCCGGCGGATGGGAGCCAGGCGCGTGCGGGCGGTGACGGACGAGGAGGAGGTCATCGTCCAGCTGGAGGGGCGGGCCGGTGTGGCACCCTCCCTGATCGGCCCGCACCTCCGGACGCGCGCCATGCTGAACGCCTTTCGGTGGAGCCGGATCCAACTGGTGGCACGCGAGCGCAACGTCGATGCGGTGCTCGCGGCGCAGGCTGCGCTCGGTCTCGTGCCCGACGAGGCGGTCGTGAACGCGCTCCCGCTGTGGACCGCCACGCCTGTCGGCATCCCCTTGATCGTGCAGGAGCCCCGCCGCTGACATCGGGCGCACACCCGATGCCGGCAGCACTGCCGCCCATATACCGCCGACCCTTGCGGCCGGGGCGTTCGCCGCCGGGGCCGTAGCGCTGCTGGCCGCTCGACTTCTGGCCCCTCAGCGCGCGAGAGATCCCTTCTGAAGGACCACCCACAATCAGGCGGGCGGCCGGATGAGCCGCCGGGTGCCAGCGCCTAGCATTGGAATTGATGCAGCTTTCTGCAATAAGCGACGGGAAGTCCCGGCTGCCGGGTACCGAGATGAGCGCTCAGACACGTCTTCTGAAGACGCTCGCCCATCCGGCCCGCCTGGCTCTTGTTGCCGCGCTTCGCACGGATGAGGCCTGCGCCTGCCACCTCGCCGCCGTGCTGAGGCGGCCTCGTCCGTACGTCTCGCAGCAACTCGCCATTCTCCGGCGGGCCGGCCTGATCAGCGGACGTCGTGAGGGAACCTTCATCTACTACCGGCTGCGGGATTACGCCGTGCTCGGCATGCTCGACCTTGCCGGCCGTCTGTCCGGGACGTCTCCGGCGCATGCCAGGCCCCCTCGCGCCTGCCGGTGTCCGCGCTGCCGGAGAGGGAGATGACGGCGATGATCGCGGGGGCGCTCATGGGCGGACTGCGGGCCGTGGCCGATTACGTGGCCCTGCACGTCCTGACCTGCCTGCTCCCGGCGTTCCTCCTGGCGGGAGCGCTCGTCACATTCGTCTCGAGAGAAGCGATCGTCGCCCGCCTGGGCACGGCCGCCTCGAAGACGAGGAGCTTTACTACGGCGGCCGGGGCCAGCTTCTTTGTCGCGGCATGCTCCTGCACGGTGATCCCGGTGAGCAGCGGTCTCTACTACGGCGGCGCAGGTGTGGGGACGGCGTTCATCGTCCTCTGGGTGGCCCCGGCGGCGAATCTGCTCTCGCTTATCTATACGGGAAGCGTTCTGGGTCCAGCCATGGTGTGGGCCCGCGTCCTGACGGCGCTGCTCATGGCATTCGTCGTCGGATGGACCATGACACTGGTCTTCCAGCAAGAGGAAGCGGCGCGCACCCCACCTGCGTCATCGAGTTCCGGCGGGCGCGTGCTGGCTGCGCCCGATGCCGTGCTCCTGGGACTGCTGCTGGCCTCCCTGCTCGCGCCGAACTACCTGGTGCGCTCGGGGCCGTACCTGCACAAAGTCGCGGTCTGGGCGGCGTCCACCGTTGTCGTCGGCGCATTTGCCCTCTGGCAGAAGTCACGCGCGGACCTGCGGCGATGGATGGAGGAGACCTGGTGGTTCGTGCGCATCGTCTTCCCCCTGCTGCTGGCCGGCGTCTTCATCGTCGGGGTGATCGGTGTGCTGCTGCCGCGGGAGTGGATCGAGACCTACCTGGGCGGCCGTGGCCTGCGGGCGTCTTTTCTGGCCACACTTCTGGCCAGCATCAGCTACTTCGCGACCATGACCGAGGCGCCCTTCGTGCACACCCTCCTCGGCCTGGGGATGGGGAAGGGGCCGGCCCTGGCGCTGCTGCTCACCGGCCCGGGCCTGAGCCTTCCCAACTGGCTGGCGATCGCGCGCGTCTTCGGCGCCAGAAAGGCGGTCGTCTACGTCTCAACGATTGTGGTCCTCGGGACGCTGGCCGGATGGGTGGGCGGCGGATTTCTGCTGTAGGAGGTGGCGCAGGCATGATCACGATCGAGGTCTTCGGTCCCGGGTGCAGCCGCTGCCGGGCCACGCTGGCCGCGGTGGAGGAAGCGGTGAGGGCGTTTGGAGGGGACGTGACGGTGGTCCACGTCAGCGATCCGACGATCATGGCCCGGGAGCGAGTCATGTTCACACCCGCGGTGCGGGTCAACGGTGAGATGAAGTCCACGGGACGGGTGCCTGCGCCTTCCGAGGTCACGAGTTGGCTGGCGACCGCGGCGGCGGCCGCGTGAGAGATAGGCGCCCGTCAGGTCTGCGGCAGGCGGGCGGCGAGATCGCGCACCCGGCGGTGCAGCTCCTCGCGGATCTCTCTGAAGAATGGCAGGTCCTTTCCGGACGGGTCGGGAAGGGGCCAATGCTCGCTCGGCACCCCGGGGACGACCGGGCACGCTTCTTCCGCGCACAGCCCCACCACGAGCGCGACGTCGGGGCCGAGGACGTCCCGCAGGTGCGCCGGCCTGCGGTCTGAGATATCAATCCCGATCTCTTGCATGACCGCCACGGCTTCGCGGCGCACCTGCGAACCCGGCTCCGTGCCCGCGGAGCCCGCCCGCCATCCCGCCGGCGCGAGCGCGTTGAAGAGCGCTTCGGCCATCTGGGAGCGGGCGCTGTTGTGGATTCAGATGAAGATGACGCGACGCATGTCCCCCTCGTTTCCTTCAGGACTTCTTTAGGATCCGGGAACTATCGTGGTCGGGGTGACCTGACATCCTGACCGACCGTCTGCTGTTGCTCGGACTCATTCTCAGTGGTGCGGGCTTCCTCCTGGGGGTCGTGGAGGATTGGCCTGCCGTCCAGAACACAGGCGCGCGCACTCTGCTTCCCCTCGCCGCCGTCACGGTGTTTCGCATCAATCGACCCTCCTGGTGATCCTGACCACATCCTGACCGTGGCGGTGACCATCGCGCCGGGGGTGGCTCAACTCGTCGGCGTGAGGTGGATCTCATGATGGCCGTCCGGTGCATTGCTGGCGCGACGTCGCCGTGCTACGATGGCGTCGACAACCACACAGCGCGACCTTCGGGGCAGGGTGAGGCGGTAGCGCCAATTCCCGACCGGCGGTGAAAGCCCGCTACCCGGCCGCGGATGCGGTCGGTGGATCCGGTGGAACTCCGGGGCCGACGGTAGAGTCCGGATGGGAGAAGGTCGACCTCACGGGAGCATGGGCTCTCTGCCCGCCGGTGCCCGTGCATCGTCGTCTCTGCCCCGATGCGTCGCCAGGAGGGGCAGGGATGAGGCGGTTCACGCAGGTCGCAGTCCTCGGGGCGATCGCCTTTACCTTCATGTACTTCGACTTCCCCCTGCCGTTGTTTCCCGCCTGGCTGAAGTACGATCCCAGCGAAGTGCCGGCCCTCGTCGCCACCTTCGCCCTGGGACCGATCGCGGGCGTCACGGTCGAACTGGTCAAAGGGGCGCTGATCAGCCTCTTCCGTCCGGGCGGTTTGGGTGGTCCGTTTGGGATCTTCATGAACCTGCTGGCCGGCGTGACCTTCGTCGGTGTCGCGGGTGTATACTACCTGATCGAGCATACGCGCAGGGGAGCCATCAAGGCGATGGGTTTCGGCGTGCTGGCGATGGCTGGCGTCATGATCGTCGCCAATATCGCCCTTACCCCGATCTTCTTCGGGATCCCGCGCCCTCAGGTCATCGCCCTCGTACTGCCCGCCTTGCTGCCCTTCAACCTCGTCAAGGGCTTGATGAGCAGCGCGGCCACCTATTACGTCTACAAGCGGGTCCGCATCTACCTGTACGACTGGATCGCCGACCGTGCGGGCTGGTGAGGGCGGCCTCTTCATCAACGGCCGCGTCTACACCCTGGATCCAACGCGCCCACGGGCCGAGGCCGTGGCCGTCACCGCCGGGCGAATCGCGGCGGTAGGCTCGACCCAGGAGATCCGCACCGCGTTCCCCCACCTGCCCGTCCGTGATCTCGGCGGCAGGACCGTGCTGCCCGGCTTCACCGACGCCCACATCCACCTGCCGGCGTTCGGCCTCAGTCTGCGACGCGTTGAGCTGCGGACTGCCCGCTCGGTGCGCGAGGCGGTGGCGCTCGTCGCACGCGCCGCATCGCGGGCGCAGCCGGGGGAGTGGATCCGGGGGCAGGGGTGGGACAAGAACGTCTGGTCGGACGATCGCTTCCCTGCGCGGGGCGACCTCGACGCCGCCGCCCCGTTCCATCCCGTCGTCCTCTCGAGCAAGGACGGCCACCTGCTGTGGGTCAACTCCGCCGCGCTGCGCGAGGCCGGCATTGATCGCCGCACGCCGGATCCGGCGGGTGGAGCGATCGCGCGCGATGCTCAGGGCGAGCCGACCGGTGTGCTGAAGGAGACGGCCAAGGATCTCCTCTGGCGGATCGTACCCGAAGCGGGAGAGGAATTGCTCGAAGCCGCCATCCTGGACGCCCAGCGCCTGGTCCACCGTCTCGGCATCACCGCCATTCACAACTTCACCGGTACGGCAGGATACGACGGGCCGATGACGTTTGCCGCGTTTCAGCGTCTCGCCGCAAAGGACGCCCTGCGCCTCCGGGTCTGGATGACGATCCCGGAGTTCACCCTGGAGCAGGCGCGGGGGCTGGGGCTGCGCACGGGCTTCGGCAACCGGTGGCTGCGCGTCGGCCCGGTGAAGATCTTCGCCGACGGCACGTTGGGTTCGCAGACAGCGGCGATGCTGGAACCCTTTGAAGGACAGCCACGAAACACCGGGATCGCCATCCACACGCGCGAGGAGCTGGTCGATCTCGTCGGCCGCGCGGTGAGCGCGGGATTCTGGTGCGCCATCCATGCGATCGGCGACCGGGCCAATCGCTGGGTCCTCGACGCTTACGAAGCCCATCACGAGGCGTCCACTGCGTTAGCCGCCCGGCACCGCATCGAGCACGTGCAGGTGATCCACCCGGACGATCTGCCGCGGCTGGCTCGGCTCGGTGTCACCGCTTCGATGCAGCCCGTGCACGCGACGAGCGACCGCGACATCGCCGACCGATACTGGGGGACGCGCAGCCGGACCGCCTACGCCTGGCGCTCGTTGCTGCGCGCCGGCTCGGCGCTGGCCTTCGGTTCCGACGCCCCCGTGGAACCCCCCGATGTCTTTCAGGGCCTCTACGCCGCCGTGACCCGCACGCGGTCCGACGAACCTGATCGGCCCGCGTGGTATCCCGATGAGGTGTTGGAGATCGAAGAGGCCGTCCTCGCGTACACGACGGGGGCGGCCTACGCGGCGGGGCAGGAATCACGGCAGGGCCGGCTGGCGGAGGGGTGCTACGCGGACTTCATCGCGCTCGACCGCGACATCTTCGCGGTCTCAGCCGACGACCTGCTCAACGCGAAGGTTGAGCTGACCGTCGCCGGCGGTGAGGTTGTCTACGAGACCTGACCCGCTAGCGGGCGTGCGCCCGCCGGTGGGCCAGTTCGTCCTCGCTCTCCACCGACCGGAAGTCCGCCGCCGGGATGCGGTAGCCGCAGATCGAGCACTCATACCACATTCCCTCGGCGTCGTCCGGCTCGTAGTGTGCCGCCAGCACGGTCTCACAGTTGGGACAGGAGGGTCGTTTCTCGCGCACCGTGCTCCCCTCGCCGGGGAGGTTCGCGGCCGCCGCCCCTCGCCTCCTCCCATCTGCCCGCGGCCTGAAGGGCTTCCGGGCGTGGCATAGGGCTGTCCGGAGGCTAAACCCCTGGCGGGCGAGAACCGTCAGCATAGGCAGATGAGCACCCAGGGCGAAGACCTGGCGCTGGTCGAGGCATTCAAGCGCGGGGAGGAGAGCGCGTACACGGCGCTCGTCATCAAGTACCGCGAGCCGGTGTACCGCATCGCCCGCCGGATGCTCCGCAACCACGAGGACGCCTCGGATGTCGCGCAGGAGGTGTTCATCCGCGTGCACCGGGCGCTGCCGCGCTTCGCCGCAAAGGCGGCGGTGCGGACATGGCTGTACCGCATCACGGTGAACCTGTGCCTGGACTTCACCGGCCGGCGCGCCCGCGACGTGCTCACCGGATTGAGAGCGTTGATCTGGGAGCCCTCGCCGCACGGGAATCCCGGAGAAGCCGCGGAACGCCGGGAACTGGGCGATGTGGTGGCTGCCGCGATCGACGCCCTGCCGCCCCGCCAGCGGGCGATGGTGGTCCTACGCGTTTACCAGGACCTGCCGTATGCGGAGATCAGCCGGATCATGGGCTGCGCCGAGGGGACGGTGAAGGCCACGATGTTCGCCGCCTTCGGCAAGCTGCGGACGGCGCTCGCGCCCTACGTCACAGGACGGGTCGAGTAGATGGAACGCGACGTCGTGAGCTGCAAAGAGGCGCGGGACCTTCTGCTCGAGGTCGTGAGCGGCACGACGCCGCCGGATGCTCGTCGTGCGCTATGGCGTCACCTCGACGTGTGCGAAGATTGCCGGCGCGAGGCGGCCGCGCTTGAGGAGACGGTGGTCCTGCTGCGGGCCGTCCCTGAGCCGCATCTGGGCGACGAGCACTGGGCGCGCTTCATGGCCGGGCTCGATCGCCGCCTGGAGAGCGCACGCGCCGCGCCGTGGGCGCGGACCCCGCGGTGGTTCCGCCACCCCGTGCACGCCTGGACCACGGCTGCCGCAACCGTCGCGCTCGTCGTGGTGCTTGGTCTCACCTTGTCCGGACGTCCGTGGTCGCGACAGGCTGCGGAGCCGGAGCCGAATCCGCTGCGTGGCTTCGCCACCCAGTCGGTGGTTGACGCGTTGCCGGCGATGGATGCCTCACTCGCCGTCTGGAAGGCGGGCTTCGGCGCCCCCGACGTGTCGTACGAACTGACCGGGGGTGATTAGGGTGACCCCGGGCCGCGCGGTGCTGGTCATTGGCGCGGCCGCCCTGATCCTGTCGCTCCCGGCCGCCGGGCAGCCGCTCCCGCAGCGCAACCCTCGTACCGAGCGTGTGATCGAGGCCCTCCTCATCTGGCGGCTGACAGACGAGCTGGACCTCAGCGATGAGCAAATCGCCCGCATCTTCCCGCGGCTCAAGGCCTTGAAGGAGCTCCGCATTACCCTGGGCATCCGCAAAGTCATCCTCCAGCGCCAGCTCCGTGCGCTGCTCCGGGCCCAGCCCCGCGACGAAGAGGCGATCCACAGCAAGGTCACCGAACTCGACCAGCTGCGTCTTCAAGTGGAGCAGCAGCGAGGAAGGATCCTGCAAGAGATCGCGAGTTTCCTCACCCTGGAGCAACGCGCCCGCTTCGCCCTCATCGCCGAGACCTTCGAAGCGGAGACGATCCACACCCTGGAAGAAGTCCGGCGCCTGGTCGAAGAACAGCGGCGGCGCGGGCCATGACCGGGAGGTTCGAGGACGTGGCGACTGCGCTTACCTCTGATCGGGCAGTTCCACTGCGGCCGCACTTTCTCCCCGTTGAACCGCCAGGAATCGATCGTATCTCGTCTCCAGGCGGCTGGAATCAGGTCGGAGGCTTGATGCGCGAGGTACCCACAGCCTTACGCCGTGCAGACGCTTGAGGCCATGGATCAGCATGGGTCCATCCTCTTCCTCAAGGATGTCCTTCCGTACTTCGACCACGAGGTCAGGTCTGACTCCGAGAAAGAACCCATCAAACGCCGCGTGATGGAGTTTGCACAGGGCGATGCCGTTGACGATCACGGGGTCGCCGCCGGGCTCACCGTCGGGTATGATGTGCGCTGCGTCGAGAAGCTCTGTGTGGCGAAGGGAGCACATCGCACACTGTTCACGATAGGCTTCTAACACTCTCTCACGGAAGCTGCGTTGGTGGAGACGCTGTCTTACGGTTGATGTCACGTAGATCCGTCGAGCCTGCTCTTCACCTTCGCGCGCCATCGCGGCGGAAGCAAGGTGAAGCCGGTCCGACGGAATGTAACTCGGGTCGTCAATGGCAACGGTGAACTCCAGTGCCGCGGGGTTGTCGCCGACAACGAAAGCTGGCCAGACCGCCAGGTACTTTCCCGGAACGAGTCCATGGAAGTAGATCAGGGGAACCTGGCGCTGCATCGCCTTGCGCAGTCCGACGTTCTCGGGATGCTGGGGGTCCCGTCCGCGGTAGCTGTAGAGCATGAGACCGTCCGGACTCATCCTGTCGCGATACGGCCCGCTGGTTGTCGTCGTGATCGAGATCGGAACCTCACGGAGAACTTTCGGTTTGAAGATCCCCTGCCTGGATATTAGGGGGATGCGGTGTCCGCCGAGTTTGAAACCGGAGAGGAGCAGGCTGCGCGGGAGGACGTCGCCGTGCTGTTTGACCTGTGCCTCGAGCCACGTGAAGGCCGAGAGGCGGATTTCCGTGTCATCGAGTGGCTCTGGCATCAGGCATCGTTCCTGAGCCAAGTATCAGCTGGCAGCGGCCAGCCGGGTCACGACTTGGCCGATCGGACTGTGTCTACCGATTCGGCTTTCCCCCACATGCAGCCCTCCACCTGACGCGTGTTAGAGTTCAGTCTTCCCGCACCCGGTATTCTGCCTTCTTGTAGGTTAGCCTCACCCCGCAGTGCGGGCAGGTGTGATAGTTCGCGGCCATCGTGCCGCGCTCGAAGCTCTTTCGGTCCAGCCGCAGCCGCGTGTCGAACTCCCGGCCGCAGGCGCGGCAGATCAGCCACAGCGCCAGCTTAGCCATCGTGCGCCGCGTCGAGGTAGGCGTCCACCGCCGCGCGCCGCCAGACCGCCCGGTGCTCCCGGCGATACAGCGGCGCGGGAAAGTCGGCGCGCGAGGCGATCTCCTCCAGGAAGGTACGGGGCGGGACGCCGGCCAACTCCGCCGCCTCCACCGCGGTGACGATCTCCTCACCGTCACGGATCAGGCGCGCCACCGCCTCGACGAAGTCGCCGGAGGGCGGACGCTTCAGGAGGAACTCCACGGCGGAGGCGCCCCGGGGGTGCGTCTGCTTGATGAGGTTCGAGTACCGGCGCAGCTCCTCCGGGTACCCGCGGAGATGGGCCAGCACCTTGACATCGAGGGGGAATGCCTGTTCGTCGGCCATGGTTACATACTACGGGAGCCGAGAGGGGAACTCTATGCCGTTTCTCAACGATCAGGACGCCGCCTTCGTCCGTAAACGATTCGACCAGGAGCTCCACGACGACGTCACGCTGGAGTTCTTCGCCCCAAGCGCGGGCGGCCTGACCCTGCCCGGCCAGGATGGCGAGACCGCCGAGTACACCAGGCAGATCCTCACCGAAGTGGCTGCCCTCTCCCCCAAGATCCACCTGAATGTGCACAGCCTGATCAGCGATCGGGAGGTTGCGGAGCGCTTCGGGATCGCCCGCACCCCGGCCACGGTCATCAGGAGCGACACGGACTTCGGTATCCGCTTCTACGGGATGCCGGCCGGCTACGAGTTCGCCACGCTGCTGGAGGTGATTCTGGATGTCTCGAAGGCCGCGCCGTCGCTTGCCGACAGCACCAGAGACGTGCTGGGCAGGCTGAAGGACGAGGCGCACATCCAGGTCTTCGTCACCCCGACCTGACCGCACTGTCCGCGCGCGGCCAGGATGGCCGCGCTCCTGGCGGTGGCGAGCCCCAGGGTCTCTGCCGACATCGTCGAGGCCAGCGAGTTCCCGGAGATGGCCGAGCGCTACAACGTCTACGCCGTCCCCAAGGTCGTCGTGAACGAGACGACCGAGTTCGTCGGGGCCCAGCCCGAGCCCCAGTTCGTCGGCTACGTGGCGCAGGCCGCCGGCCTGCAGGAAGGCCCGGCGGGCGCCCAGTAATTCTCCTCCGGCATGGAGGATGTCTTCGCCTACATCGACGCGCACCGGCCCCGCTTCATCGAACGCCTGCAGTGGTTGTGCCGCCAGCCCAGCATCGCCGCCCAGAACGTCGGGATCCAGGATACCGCGCGGATGGTCGCGCAGCTCATGGAGGAGATCGGCGTGCGCCCCGAGCTCTACGCCACCGACGGCGCGCCGGTGGTCTTCGGCACGGTGGGGAACGGGAGCCCAACGCTGCTCATCTACAACCACTACGACGTGCAGCCCCCGGAGCCGCTGGAACTGTGGGAGTCGCCGCCCTTCGCCGCGGAGATCCGGGACGATAAGCTCTACGCGCGCGGCGCCGCCGACAACAAGGGAAACCTGGTGGCCCGGCTGTGCGCCGTCGAGGCCTGGCTGCGCACGCGGGGAGGCCTTCCGCTCAGCGTGAAGTTCGTGGTCGAAGGCGAAGAGGAAGTGTCCTCGGCCCACCTGCATCAGTTCGTGCGCCGGCACCGCGAGCTGATCACGGCGGACGGATGCATCTGGGAAGCCGGCGGGAAGGACATCCAGGAGAACCCCGGCCTCTACATGGGCGCCAAGGGGATCCTCTACGTCGAACTGGAGGCACGCGGCGCCAACCGCGACGTCCACAGCAGCCAGGCTACGATCGTCCCCAACCCGGCCTGGCGGCTTGTCTGGGCGTTGTCCACGCTGAAGGATCGCCACGAGAACATCCTGATCGAGGGCTTCTACGACGAGGTGGTCGAGCCGACGGCGGAGGAGATGGAGCACCTCCGGCGGATTGCCGCGCAGCGTGACGACGACCTGCGGCGCCGCGACCTCGGCCTGGACCAGTTTCTCCTCGGGCTGTCGGGGTTGCAGCTGGTGAAGCGCAACCTCTATCAGCCGACGTGCACCATCTGCGGCGTCAGCTCGGGCTACACCGGGCAGGGCTCCAAGACGGTGCTTCCCTCCCGGGCCATCGCCAAGCTCGACTTCCGCCTCGTGCCCAACCAGCAGCCGGATGACATCTTCCAAAAGCTGCGCACGCACCTCGCGCAGCACGGCTTCGCCGACATCGAGGTGCGCCTGCTCGGGGCGGAGCACCCCGCCCGCACGCCAGTCGACTCAGTCCTGGCCCGCGTGGTGCAGCAGACCGTCCGCGAGATCTACGGCCGCGACCCGATTGTCTCGCCCCTCATGGCGGCGACCGGGCCCATGCATGAACTCACCGCCCAGTTCGGGGTTCCCACCGTGGGGACCGGCGCCGGATACGCCCACAGCAATGCGCACGCGCCCAACGAGAACATCCGCCTGGACGACTTCGTCCAGCACATCAAGCACATCGCCCTGATCTTCGAGCGCTTCGCCCAGGCCGGCAACGGCGACGGCTAGTTCAGCAGCCGCACCTCGGTCCCGGTCCGCTCAATACGTGACCCCGTGCTCCACGTAGAACGTGGCGAGGGTCAGGCATTCCCCCCCAGCCCGCCGCAAGACCGCGCCGCACTGCCCGGGGGAGGTGAGCTGGTGCGGAAGGGGAGATTTGAACTCCCACGGGGTTTCCCCCACAGGCTCCTGAGGCCTGCGCGTCTGCCAGTTCCGCCACTTCCGCTGGCATCCCATACCATACCGGCCGGCAAGGTTGCCGTCAACCGCCATGACTTCGGTACGGGAGTTGCTTGAGGTTCTGTCACGAGCCTGGATGGGGCCGTTGCCGTGGTCTAGACCGGCCCCGATCGGGGCACACGAAAAGGGTGATAGGGACATCGTGGGCCATCCTGCGCCCCGATGAACCGGCCTTCGGAGGGTCTCATAGATGCGCCATCGCATTCGGGGGATGCTGGTGGCGTTTTTGGTTGTCGGTCTGACCGCGGTCGCCGGAGCCGCACCATTTGCCTACGTCACCAACTCCTTCGACGGATCGGTCTCGGTCGTTGACGTCGCGACAAACTCGGTCGTCGCTACGCTTGGCGTCGGTCGCAACCCGTACGGAGTCGTCGTCAACGCCGATGGTACCCGAGTCTACGTGGCGAACCTGAGCGCGCGCAGCGTCTCGGTGATCGATGCCGTGTCGCGGACGGTGGTGGCCACCATCGCGGTGGGCGATATGCCGTACGGCGTGGCGCTCAACCGCGCGGGGACGCGCCTCTACGTCACCAACTCCGGCTCACACAACGTGTCCGTGGTCGACACAGCCAGAAACGCCGTCATTGCGACGATTCCCGTCGGTACCACGCCGCGCGGGGTGGAGGTCAGCCCCGACGGCTCGCAGGTCTACGTCGTGAACTTCGGGGGGGCGCCCGAAGTTTCCGTGATCGACGCGGCGGCCAATACCGTCGTGGAGTTGATCGATGGCGACGCGGGAGCCGGCGCCACGGGTGCCGCCCTCAGTCCGGACGGCGGGCGTCTGTATGTCGCCGAACAGAATACCAACATGCTCAAGGTGATCGACACCAACACCAATGCGATCATCGGCAACATCCCGGTGGGCATGGAGCCGCAGGGGGTGGCGGTGAACCCAACGGGCACGCGGGTGTACGTCGCCAACTCTGGCAGCGAGAACGTGTCGGTGATCGACGCGGGGACCAACGCGAGGCTGCTCGACATCCCGATCCCGGGCGCCGTCCCGTTCGGGGTCGCCGTGACCTCGGACGGCCGGCGGGCTTTCGTCGCCGATTGGGGGCAGAACCGGGTGGTCGTGATCGACACCGCATCGAACTCGGTCGTGGCCAGCGTTCCCGTAGGCAGCATGCCGATCGCGTTCGGCCGTTTCATCGAGGCCTCGAAGTCCAGCTACCGCTTCGTCGGCTTCTTCCCGCGCCCGCGTCACAACCCCATCATCGCGAAGGCGGGATCGCGGGTGATCCTGCGCTGGCAGATCGAGGATTCAACAGGCAAGCCGGTGACGGCGCTGAGCGCAATCTCCTCGATCCAGGTCGGCAAGATCGCCTGCCCGAGCGGGCCGGTGACCGATGTCTCCAACGCGCGAGGCCGGCTGCGCTATGTCTCCTGGAACCGGGGTGACCACCGCAAGGGCCCCTTCGACAGGGGCGCCTTCGCCGATGATGACGATGATGATGACGACGAAGCATTCTGGCGCAACAAGGATGACGACGATCGCGACCGGGCGTGGGGCCGGCGAGGTTACTACCGCTACGCCTGGCAGACGGAGCGGTCCTGGCGCGGCGGGTGCCGGCGCTTCATCCTGACCCTGGACGACGGCAGCGTGCACACGCTCAACTTTCGCTTCCGGTAAGCGAATTCGCGTACGCACTGGACGGGGCCGGGAGACGTCTCCCGGCCCTGTTCGTTTCCGCGCGTGCCGGCGGGGCTGCCGGGATGCCACCGGCAGGGGGGGCCGACGGCGAACCTAATACTGGTGGCAGGAGCCAGCCGCCCCGATGGACGTTCGCATCTTCCTCACCGACCTGCAGCGTCAGTCCGGGTACGCCGGGCAACTCGCGCACGCGCGGTTCATCCCCCCGCGGCCGGCGCGCCACGCCGTCCTCACGCCGCCGCCGGCGGAACCGCTTCGGCAGGCCCTGGCGCGACGGGGCATCCGCCGGCTCTACCGCCACCAGGTCGAGGCGATCCGGGCCGTGCGCAACGGTGAGCACGTCGTCGTCACCACCGGCACGGCCAGCGGCAAGACGCTGTGCTACACGGTGCCGGTGCTGGAAGCACTGCTGAACGATCCCCAGGCTCGTGCCCTGTACGTCTTCCCCACGAAAGCCCTGGCCCAGGATCAGGCCGGTGCGCTCGCGGAGCTGGGACTGGCCGTGCCGTTTGCCACCTACGACGGCGACACGCCGTCCTCGCGGCGCTGGCAGGTCCGTGACACGGCCCAGATCATCCTGACGAACCCGGACATGCTCCACGTCGGCATCCTGCCGCAGCATGTCCGCTGGGGCGCGGTCTTCCGCCACCTGCGCTACGTCATCATCGATGACGCGCACGTCTACCGCGGCGTCTTCGGCAGCAACGTCGCCAACATCATCCGGCGGCTGCGCCGGGTCTGCCGGCTGTACGGCTCCGCGCCGGTCTTCATCTGCACCTCGGCCACGATCGGCAATCCGGAGGAGTTCGCCGGCGCCCTGCTCGGCCTGCCCGTCCGGGTGATCGACGACGACGGGTCGCCCACCGGGCCGCGCTGGTTCGTCCTGTGGAATCCGCCGATCATCGATCAGGCCAAAGCGCGTCGTCGCAGCGCGTACACGGAAGGCAGCGCGCTGTTCACCGAGCTTGTGCGGCGGGGCGTTCGGACGATCGCCTTCACGCAGGCGCGGAAGATCACGGAACTGGTCTACCGCTACGCCCGCGCCGCGCTCCTGGACCGTGCTCCCGACGCGGCGTCGCGCATCAGCCCCTACCGCGCGGGCTACCTCCCCGAGGAGCGCCGGGCGATCGAACGGCGGCTCTTCAACGGCGACCTGCTGGGGGTGATCTCCACCAGCGCGCTCGAGCTGGGTATCGACGTCGGCGGGCTCGATGCCGCCGTGCTCGTCGGCTACCCGGGCACGATCGCCAGTACCTGGCAGCGCGCCGGCCGGGCCGGACGAGGGGCGGAGGGCGCCCTGGTCGTGCTCATCGCCCAGGAGGACGCGCTCGACCAGTACCTGATGCGGAACCCGGAGTACCTGTTCGAGCGCGCTGTGGAGCACGCCGTCATCGATCCGGAGAATCCCTACATCCTGGCCGGTCATCTGCGCTGCGCCGCCGCGGAACTGCCGTTGTGGGATCGAGACGCGGAAGTGTTCGGACCGCGCACGGCGGAACTGGCCCACATCCTCGCGGAGCACGGCGACCTGCGGCATCGACGCGACCGCTGGTACTGGGCGCGGCCCGGCTACCCGGCCGGCGACGTCGAGGTCCGTGCCGCGGGCGGCGAGGCCTTTCGCGTGGTCGAGACCCCCGGGGGGCGGATCATCGGGACGGTGGACGGTGCCCGAGCCTTCGAGCAGCTGCATCCCGGCGCGATCTACCTCCATCAAGGTGAGCCCTATCTGGTCGGGCGCCTCGAGCTGGAGACGCGCACCGCGACGGTCGTCCCGACCGAAGGTGATTACTACACTCAGGCGCGATCCGACACCGACCTGGAGATTCTCGGCGTCACCCGCCGGCGACCGTGGGGGCCGACGATCGCCTGCTTCGGCGACGTCGAGGTGCGCACGCAGGTGACCGGATTCGTCCGCAAGCGGCTCTTCACCGAGGAGATCCTGGGGGAGGAACCGCTCGATCTGCCCGAGGAACGGTTGCAGACCACGGCGCTGTGGTTTGGGATCCCTGCCGGGATCGACGACGAACTTCGCCGCACGGGGCTGGACCTGGCCGGGGGCCTCCACGCCGTCGAGCATGCGGCGATCGGACTGCTTCCGCTGTTCGCGATGTGCGACCGCTGGGACCTCGGCGGCGTCTCCTACCCGACCCATCCGGAGATGGAGAGCCCCGCGATCTTCATCTATGAAGGCCATCCCGGTGGGGTGGGAATCACGGAAAAGGGCTATGCGCTGCTCGACGAGGTGATGGCGGCGACGCTGCGCACGATCGAGAGCTGCCCCTGCGAGGCCGGATGTCCGTCGTGCATCCAGTCCCCGAAGTGCGGTAACCTCAACGAACCGCTGGACAAGGTGGCCGCCATCCACATCCTGCGCGCGCTGCTCGGTCCCACTCCCGGCGGCCCGCGCCCGACGCCGGCACAGGAGACCCGGCTGGCGCCGGGGACGAGTCCGCAGATCTTCGCCGGAGGACGGCATGCGCTGCGTCATCGGCGTCATCGGTGAGAGTACCATCTCCGATCCCGCGCACGAAGCGCTGGCCGAGGAGGTCGGCCGGCGCATCGCCGAAGCCGGGTGTGTCCTCGTTTGCGGCGGTCTGAGCGGCGTGATGGAAGCCGCCGCCCGCGGTGCGCGCGGAGCGGGCGGGGTGACCATCGGCGTGCTCCCCGGCGCGCGCCGAGATGAAGCCAATCCGCACGTGGACGTCGCCATCGCCACCGGTATGGGGCAGATGCGCAACGTCATCATCGTCCTCACGGCGGACGCGTTGATCGCGATCGGCGGCGGCTACGGCACGCTCTCCGAGATCGGCCACGCGCTCCGTCACGGCAAGCCCGTGATCGGTCTGCGTACCTGGGAGGCCGTGCGGGGTCGAGACCCTGCGCCGATCACCGTCGTCGAGACCGCCGAGGAAGCCGTGCGCGCCGCGCTGCGCCTGGTCACGCGATGAGCCCCGGGACGCTCTACCTCGTGGCCACCCCGATCGGGAACCTCGAGGACCTGACGTATCGCGCGCGCCGCATCCTCTCCGAGGTGGATCTGATCGCCTGCGAGGACACCCGCCACACCCGCCGTCTGCTGGGGCACTACGGGATCAGGACGCCCACGGTGAGCTTCCACGAGCACAACGAAGAGGCGCGCAGCGCCGACCTGGTGCAACGCCTCCGCCGGGGACAGCGTATCGCGCTGGTCTCCGACGCCGGCACCCCGGCGATCTCCGACCCGGGGTACGCGCTGATCCGCGCCGCCGCCGCGGCGGGGCTCCCGGTCGTCCCCGTTCCTGGGGCGAGCGCCGCGCTTGCGGCCCTCACCGCCTCGGGGCTGCCCACGGACCGGTTCGTCTTCCTGGGGTTTCTGCCGCGCCGCTCCGGTGAGCGCCGCCGGGCGCTGGAGGCGGTCCGCGCCTTGCCCTGGACGCTCGTGCTCTTCGAGGCCCCGCACCGGATTACCACGGTGCTGCAGGATGCGGCGGCGGTGCTGGGCAACCGGCGCGTGGCCCTGGCCCGCGAGCTCACCAAGACGTTCGAGGAGGTCTTTCGCGGCAGCGTCTCGGAGGCGCTGGCCCACCTGCGCGAACGACCGCCCCGGGGGGAGTACACGATCGTGGTGGAAGGAGCGGCGGGGGAGGCGACGGAAGGGAAGGCGGACGCGGCACAGCGGATGCGCGCCCTGCTGGACGCCGGCGTTACGCCGACGGCGGCGGTGCAGGACGTGATGCGCGCCGCGGGGATCGGTCGTCGCGAGGCGTACGAGTTGATGCTCCGCGCGCGTGGGAAGCGCTGATGGCCGACTGGCTGCCCCTGCCCCGCGACTACGCCCGCGTCTTTCAGGCCACGAGCGAAGCCGAGGCGGCGTTGGTCGAGCGCATTCTCCGCGACGCGGGGATTCCGGTGCTGGTCCGCAGCCGCCAGGTGCCCGGGTACGCCGAGGTGATCCGCGGCGCCAGCGGGATCTGGGGAGACGTGCTGGTGCCGACGGCCTACGAGGATCCGGCCCGGCGCTACGTCGCGGACTATCTGCGCCAGATGAAGGAGGCGGGACGCGTGAGCCGCTTTGGAGGCATCATTCCACCGCTGGTCACGCTGTTCGACCGCAGCGGGCGGATCGACGAGGACGCCAACCGTGCGCACGTCGACTTTGTCATCGGAGGAGGGGTGCACGCCGTCTTCCCGCTCGGCAGCACGGGCGAGGCGATGCACCTGACGGCCGACGAGCGCCGGGCTTTCGCGGAGATCATCGTCCGCCACGTCGACGGCCGGGTGCCCGTGCTGGTCGGCTGCCTCAGCACCTCCACCGACGAGGCCGTGGCGCTGGCCCGCCATGCCGAGGAGATCGGCGCCGACGGCGTGATCGTCCTTCCCCCGTACTACTGGGCGCCCAACGATGAGGCGATCGAGCTGCATATCGGAGCGGTGGCGTCAGCAGTGCGCCTCCCTGTGCTGATGTATAACTTCCCCGCTGTCGTAGGCCGAAGCATTCCTGCGCCGCTCGTGGCGCGTCTGGCGTCGGCCTACGACAGCGTGCTTGGCATCAAGGAGACGATCGACAGCGTCAGCCACATCCACGAGGTGATCGCGCGGGTCAAGCCGGCGAGGCCCGAGTTCAGCGTGCTCTGCGGGTACGAATTCCACCTGCTGAACACGCTGCTGAGCGGAGGCGATGGGTCCATTCCCGCGGTCGCCAACTTCGCGCCGGAGCCGCCGGTCGCCATCTACGAGCACTGGCGCGCCGGGCGCCTCGCGGACGCGGCCGCGGTGATGCGCCAGCGCCTGGAGCTGGCGATGCTGTACCAGCTGGACGCGCCGTTCTTCGTTGTCATCAAGGAGGCGATGACGATGCTCGGCCGGATCGCCCATGCCACCGTGCGAGCGCCCGCCCCCCGGCTCAGCGAAGAGCATCGGGCCCGTCTGCGGAGTCTGCTGAGTTCCGCCGGGTTGCTCTGATGGTCCGCAGCATCATCCGCCTGCGCGTGATCCCCGGACGAGAGCAGGAGTTCGAGGAGACCTTTTGCTCGCGCGGGGTGCTGGCGCTGGCCCATCGGGTCGCGGGCCTGCGCACCGGGGAGTTGCTGCGCCCGCTGAGGACCGGCGAGCCCTACGTCGTCATCGCCACCTGGAACTCCGAGGCGGACTACCAGGTCTGGGTGAACAGTCCTCTTCGGGGCCAGGTAAACACCGCGGCGCCGATCTCCGAGCCCGTCGCCCCGGCCGACCTCTACGAGATTGTCGACCGCTTCCACGACCGAACAGCATAGAGATGAGGATATGTCGGACTTGACAGATCCGTTCCTCTGATGACCGTGACTATGCGCATTGACAGCCCTGCCCCAGCTCAGTAGAATCGTCCCACAAGCATTGACGGAGCGGGAGTAGCCGCGGTCCGGTCCTTGAAGCGAGCCGGGTCGGTGCAAGCCGGCGGGAGGACGGCGGCGAACATGGCTCCCGAGTTGCGGATCCGAAAGGACAGATCCGAATAGGAGCCGCCGGACGGCCCCCGTAAGCGGGTCAGGGTATCGGGCGGCGGCGCCCCGTACCCGTCAAGGCGCACAGCGCGAAACTGGGTGGTACCACGAGGCGTGGCCCCTCGCCCCACGGACGAGGGGCGCGTTGTCTTTTTGGGAGGTGGCGACCGTGGCTGGAAAGACCTACTACATCACGACGCCCATCTACTATGTGAACGACGTGCCGCACATCGGGCACGCCTACACGACCATCGCCGCCGATGTCGCCGCGCGGTTCAAACGGCTGGCCGGCTACGATACCTTCTTCCTCACCGGGACCGACGAGCACGGGATCAACGTGGAGCGTGTCGCCCAGCGGAACGCGGTCACGCCGCAGGCCTGGACCGACCGCATCGCCGCCGACTTCCGGCGGCTGTGGGAGACGCTGAACATCAGCCACGACGACTTCATCCGCACCACGGAACCCCGCCACGAGCGCGTGGCCGCGGGGCTGTTCCAGAGACTCTACGATCAGGGGGACATCTACCTCGGGAAGTATGAGGGGTGGTACTGCGCCTCGTGCGAGTCCTTCTACCTCGAATCCGAGCTCGGCCCGGATCACACCTGCCCCGTGCACACGGGCCGGAAGACGGAGTGGACGTCGGAGGAATCGTACCTCTTCCGTCTCTCCAAGTATCAGGAGTGGTGGCTGCGCTACGTTGAGGAGCATCCCTCCGCGATCGAGCCCGAAGCGCGCCGGAACGAAGTCGTCTCGTTCGTGCGCTCGGGCCTGCGCGACCTCTCGGTGAGCCGCTCGACCTTCACCTGGGGGGTCCCGGTGCCCTTCGACCGCCGGCACGTCATCTACGTCTGGATCGACGCGCTGACGAACTACATCTCGGCGTTGGGCTATCCCGACGGCGAGCGCTATGCGCGCTTCTGGCCGGCCACGGTCCACCTCGTGGGCAAGGAGATCGTCCGCTTCCACGCCGTGTACTGGCCGATCCTGCTGCACGCGGCCGGCATTCCTGTGCCGCAGCAGACCTTCGCCCACGGCTGGCTGACGTTCGGCGGGCAGAAATTCAGCAAATCGCTCGGGAACGTGATCGACCCGGCCGCGCTGGCGCGGGAGATCGCCGGAGAGGCCGGCGTGGATACGGCGATCGCCGTGGACGCGATCCGCTACTTCCTCCTGCGCGAGATCCCGTTCGGGTCCGACGGAGACTTCAACAAACCTGGTCTCGTCCACCGTTTCAACGCCGACCTGGCCAACGACTACGGCAACCTGTTGAACCGCACGCTGCCCCAGGTGGAGCGCCACTTCGACGGCGTCGTGCCGTCGCCCGATCCGACCGCCGGGGGTGTGGGAGGGCTGCGTCAGACGGCGGCGGAGGTGGTGGACTCGCTCGATGACGCGATCTCGCGTCTCGACTTCACCCGCGCGCTCGGGGAGATCTGGAGGCTCTTGGGTGCGGCCAACAAATACCTGGACGAGGAGGCGCCCTGGCGCACGGTCAAGACCGATCGCCGGCGGGCGGGCACCGCCCTGGCCAACACGGTCGAGGCCCTGCGCGTCGCCACGATCGCGCTCTCACCGTGGCTGCCGACGGCGGCCCAGCGGGTCTGGGACCAACTGGGGATTCCGACCCCGCTCGGCGTCCAGCGCCTGGAGGACGCGCGCCGGGGACCGTTTCCGCCGGGTACGCGGGTCCGCCCGGGCGCGCCGATCTTCCCCCGCATCGAGACGAAGGTCGCCACGACTGACACGGTGGAGGCGAAACCCGTGGGAGAGACGATCAGCATCGAGGAGTTCCGCAGGCTCGACATCCGCGTGGCGGAGGTGCTCGAGGCGAAGCGGGTGCCCAACACCGACAAGCTGATCGAGGCGACGATCGACCTGGGGGACGAGGTGCGGACGATCATCACCGGCCTCATTCCCCAGTACACGCCGGAGGAGCTGGTGGGCAAGCGCATCATCGTCCTGGCCAACCTGGCTCCGCGGCGCGTGCGCGGCGTCGATTCCCATGGGATGCTGCTGGCCGCGGAATGGGAAGGCCAGGTGGCGCTGCTGACCGTGGAAAAGGGCGCGCCGAAGGGAGCTCGGATCACCTGAGGCCGCGCGCGGCGTCCTCCCTGGCCTGCGGCCAGCGTCACCTCATCGGCCCGCATGTGCTAGACTCTCTTTGTCGTGGCGCTGTTCGACTCCCACCTGCATCTGGACGATGACGCATTCGATCCCGACCGCGAGGAGGTGCTGGCCAGGGCGCGCGCCGCGGGCGTGGTCGGGATGGTGACGGTGGGTTCCGACGTGATGTCGTCCGCGCGCGCCCACGCTCTCGCCGAACGCCATCAGGATGTCTATGCCGCGGTGGCGGTTCACCCCTACGAGGCGGCGCAGGCCGGCCCGGAGACCATGGAGGAATTGCGTACGATGGCCGGGCACCCGAAGGTTGTGGCCATCGGGGAAACGGGATTGGACTTCATGCGCGGGCCGGATCGCGACATCCAGCGGGATGTCTTCCGGCGGCACCTGCGCCTCGCCGCCGACCTGGACCTCCCCGTCGTGGTCCACTGCCGCGAGGCGTTCGGCGACGTGCTGGATATACTAAGAGAATGGAATGCCAGGCGGGTGGTGATGCACGCCTTCTCGGGATCGGTGGAGACGGCGCGGCGCTGCGTCGACGCCGGGTATGCCATCTCTTTGGGGGGGCCCGTGACGTACACGAGCGCCCGTCAGACGCGGGACGTCGCGCGCTTCGTTCCACCTGAAGCCCTGCTGCTCGAGACGGACGCGCCGGTGCTCACACCCGAGCCGTACCGCGGCCGGCGCAACGAACCGGCCTACCTGGCGCGCATCGCCGAACGGATAGCCGTGCTCCGCGGGGTGGACCCGGACGTGATCGCCGCGACCACCACGGCGAATGCCCGGAGGATCTTCCGTCTGGAAGAGGGCCGTGGGTAAACGCGCTCGTCCGGCCAGGACGGCCGGCGACCTCGACGGCCTGCGCTCGGCGCTGAAGAGCCAGTATCACGCCGCCCTGGCGATGCTGCGGACGTCCATTGCGCGGTGCCCGGACGACCTGTGGACCGCCAGCATCGGCCACGCCAACCCGTTCTGGCGGATCGCCTACCACACACTCTTCTACACGCACCTCTACCTTCAGCCGAACAACCGCGTCTTTCAACCCTGGGCGCAGCATCACAGAGGCATCCAGCACATGGACAGGCCGCCGGGACGCCCGCCGTACACGAAGGCGGAGGTGCTGACGTACTGGCGCGCCTGCGAGGCGATGGTCGACGAGGCCGTGGACGGGCTCGACTTACGGGCTCCGCACAGCGGCTTCAGCTGGTACCGGATCCCCAAGCTGGAGCACCAGATCGTGAACATCCGGCACATCCAGTATCACGAGGCGCAGCTCGCGGACCGGCTGCGCGCGGCGACGGGCGTCGGCGTCGGCTGGGCGGGCGCGCGCCGGAAGGTCCGGGGCCGGTGACCACGTCCATGCGCCGGGTGCTCTGGTCGGTCCTGGTGCTCACCCTCCTCCTTCCGCTGGCGGCGAGGGCCGCTCCCGCGGACGACGCGGAGATCCGCCTCGGCCGCAACTACGCGCAGCAGCTCGAGGCGCAGTACCGTGTCGTGACCGACCGGCAGGTCGTCGAGAAAGTCAACCGGATCGGGCGCCTCATCGCCGAGATCTCGGACCGTCCCGCCCTTCCCTGGACGTTCAAGGTGATCGAGCTGAACGAGCCCAACGCCGTGGCGCTGCCCGGCGGATTCATCTACGTGACGAGCGCAATGATGACGTTCGTGCGGTCCGACCACGAACTGGCCGCGATCCTCGCGCACGAGATCGCCCACACGTCCCGGCGGCATCAGATGGAGATGATTCGCCGCAGCAATCAGGCCGCGTTCTGGACGATCGTCGTCGCCGTCCTGTCGCGCGACCCCGCGATCGCGCAGGGCGCGCAGCTCATCAGTTACGGACTCCTGAGCGGCTACACGCGCGAGATGGAGCGGGAGGCGGACCTCCTGGGGCTGGCCTACGTGACGAAGACGCCGTACACGCCCGTCGCCGCGCTGACCGTCATGGAACGGCTGCTCCGCGAGGAACGGTATCGACCGCGCGTCGACCCCGGGGATTTCCGCGACCATCCGAAGACGGAGGAACGGGTCGCCTATCTCGAGGCGGAACTCCGCCGGCGCGGGATTCCCCTCGTGCGCCGGGCGGCCGCGAACTATCTCCGGGTCACGACGCGCACGGTGACCGAGGGAGGCCGGCAGGTCGCCGAGCTCGCCGTCAACGGCGACGTGATCGTCCGTCTCCCCGATCCCTCCCGCATCGCGGCAATGGCCGCGGCCCTCGATCAGTTCTTCGACCGCGATCCGGATGCGGCCGAGGTGGGCGTGATCCGGCTCGGGCAGACCTACGAGATCGTCGGCGGCCGGACCACCCTGCTGACCGTGACGCCCGCCGACGGCACCTTCCTGGGGATCTCCCCGGCGGACGCCGCCGCGTCGATCCAGTCGCGACTGCGCTGGGCCATCGAGCAGGACCGTCGCAGGCGGCAGTTCAACGGATAACGGCGGCATGCGTCTGCACGTCGCCTTCCATCCTTCGCTGCTTGCGACCGGCGCGCTCCAGGCCCTTCCGATCGATCGCCCGCAGGTCTGCGTGGTCATCGACGTGCTGCGGGCCAGCACATCGCTCATCACCCTCGTGGAGCGCGGCGCCGCGGCCATCTACATCGCCCGCAGCGTGGAGCTGGCCCGGGCGGGAAGCCGCGGTCTTCCCGGTGCCCTGCTGGCCGGCGAGGAAGGCGGATTGGCGCCGGAGGGGTTCCACTACGGCAACTCCCCGGTCGAGCTCTCCACTGCCGACGTCCGCGGGCGGCCGGTTGTCTTTGTCACGACGAACGGCACCGCGGCCATCCGGGCGGTCTCCCACCTGGGGCCCGTGTTCATCGGGGCGATGCGCAATGCCACCGCGGTCACCGCCCAGGCCCTTCAGATCGCGCGGGCCTCGGGCGCGGACGTGACCATCGTCTGCGCCGGCCGGGAGGGTGGCTTCGGACTGGACGACGCCTACTGCGGCGGCTACCTGGCTTCCCGGTTGGTGAAGCAGGGGAGGTTCGATCTCACCGACGGAACGGAGGCGGCCCTCACGCTCTTTCGTTCCGACCCGGATACGGTGGCCTTGTTCACCCGGGTCGCCGCCGGCCAGAACGTCATCCGCCTCGGCCTCGGTCCTGATGTGCCCTACTGCGCGCAGCGGGACTGCTCGACCGCGGTCCCCATGCTCGGCCGCGAACTGCGCATGCTGGAGGAGACCGTCCCCGCGAAGCGTAGGCAGTAGGCGGAGGCTACGACGAGGAGGGCATCGCGGTGCGGACCTTCATGAGTGCCGTCATCGTCCTGCTGGCCGCCGTTCCGGCCGCGGCGCAGGGCTTCACCGTGCGCTTCTCCGGGGACATCGTCATCCCCCGCGACACGGTGCACGAGGGTTCGGCCATCACGATGAACGGGCGGATCCAGGTCGACGGCACGCTGCGGGGCGACGCGATGACGATGAACGGCGACATCACCGTCTCCGGTACGGTCACGGGCGACGTCCGCGCCTTCAACGGCAACATCCTCCTGGCCCCGACCGCCGCGGTCGGCGGAGACGTGTGGTCCGCGAACGGCCGTGTGGACCGAGAGCCCGGAGCGCAGGTGCGCGGGCGCGTGCAGCCTCCCGGCTTCCCCGGATCCCCCGGTCGCCCGCCGATGTCCCGCGGAAACTGGGATTGGGGCCGCGACTGGTGGGGCTGGTGGCCGGGGATGATGCGCACGATGGCGACATTCACCTTTGTCACGTTTGTCGTGCTGGCCGCCCTCGTCGCTGCGCTGTTCCCCACCCAGACCAGGCGCATCGCAGACGCGCTGCACCGCTCCCCGGGCGAGGCCATCCTCGCCGGCGTCCTGTTGTGGATGCTGCTCCCGCCGCTGGCCGTGCTGCTGGCCGTCTCCATCGTCGGGATCCCGCTCGTCGTCTTCCTGCCTTTCGCCGTAATGCTTCTCAGCATTGCGGGATTCGCCGGCGCGTCGCAGCTGCTCGGCGACCGTATCCTGGGTGGGTTTCAACAGCAGCACGCCACCGCGCTCGAGGCCCTCGTCGGAGCGGCGCTGCTGGGCGTCCTGGTCTTCATCCCCGGATTGGGGTGGGTGACCATCTTCCTGGCCGTGACGTGGGGGATCGGGGCGGTACTCCTGCTCGTCTTCCGGCGCACGCGCGGGGCGCCGCCTGCCACCACATAGGGCGGGCGCAAGCCTGAACCTTGACAGTACGTCGCCAGGGTAGTAGCGTCTGTAGGGAGCAAAACCGACCATCCGGTTTCCTTTCCCCGGTCAGCCCAGAGGATGAGGTAGCCTGGTGAATCCGTCAACGGCAGCGGCATCTGTATGAGTCCCAAAGTGACGACGGCACATGAGCGAGGCCAGCGAATGCGGATTCTACGCGCCGCGGCGGCGTGCTTCGCACGATCCGGCGTACACCGCACCACGATCCAGGACATCTGCGACGAGGCCGGGCTGAGCAAGGGCGGGTTGTACACCTACTTCAAGGCAAAGGACGAGATCCTGGCCGCCGTCGTGGAGCAGAGTTCGGTGCAGTCTCTTCAGCAGGCGATGGCGGCCGCGGCCGGGGCCGCAACGCCGCTGGAGAAGATCGACCGGATCGCCGCGCATTTCGTGGGCGAGTTCGCCGGCGGGGAGTCTGCGCCGGGGTTCTCACCCCGCCTGTTGTTGGAGGTGTGGGCGGAGGCCAGCAAGGACGACCGGTTGAGCGCAGTGTGCGCCCGCGGCTACGACGAGTGGCGGGCGTTCATTGGCGGCCTGTTGCGCGAGGCGCAGGCCGCGGGCCAGTTGCGGCAGGACATCGACGCCGACGCGCTGGCGGCGATCGTCGTCTCCACGTTTGACGGGCTCAGCCTGCAGGAGGCGTTGAGCCGGACCAGGATCGACTGGCCGCGGATCGTGCAGACCCTGCGGACGGCGATGGGCGAAGGGACGTTCACACCGGCAGTGACACGCGAAGGAGCACGCTGATGCGGAAGTGGATCATCATCACCGTCATCGCCGTCCTCATTGTCGTCGGGGGGGTCGTCGCACAGCAGCGAATGCGCGCCGCGGGGCCTCCGGCACCGGCCCCCGAGGCCCAGCAGGCGGAGACGGCCGCGGTAGAAGCCGCACCGGCCGCGCGCGGGGCGATCGAGCAGACCCTGGACCTGACCGGAACCGTGGTCTCGGCGCGTCGGGTCGAGTTGACGCCAAAGATGCCCGGCCGGATCGCCGCCGTCTACGTCCAGGAGGGGAGTCGCGTCGGCGCCGGGCAGGCCGTCGCCGCCCTCGAGACCGCCGAGCTCGCCGCGCAGGTCAGCCAGGCCGAGCAACATGCGCGGCAGGCGGCCGCCGCACGGGAGGTCGCTCAGTCGCGGCTGGCCGTGCTGCTGGCAGGGGCCCGATCACAGGAGCGCGCCCAGGCCGAAAACGCGGTTCGCCAGGCCGAAGCCAGCCTGCGCAACGCCGAGGCCGACCTGGCCCGGATGCAGCAGTTGTTCGCCTCGGGCGCGGTCAGCAAGCAGCAGCTCGACGCCGCCATCCTCCAGCGCGACGTCGCGCGGGCTCAGCTCGATTCGGCGCGGCAGCAGCTCAGCCTGGTGCAGAGCGGCGCGCGGGAAGAGGACGTGGCCATGGCCCGCGCGCAGGTCGAGCAGGCTCAGGCGGCTTACGGCGCCGCCCAGGCCGGCTTGAGGCTCGCCCGCGTCCAGCTCGAGAACGCCACGATCCGCGCGCCGTTCGCCGGCCGCATCTCGGAGCTGCCGGCCACCCTCGGGGAGTTCGTTGCGCCGGGGGGGAAGGTGGCCGTCCTCTACGACGATCGGAGCCTCGAGGTCGAAGTGAGCGTCGGCGAGCGCGATCTGCCTCAGGTGCGCGTCGGGCGGCCGGTGACAGTGCGTCCCGAGACCGCGACAGGGACGCTGGCGGGAGTCGTGAGCCGGATCCAGCCCTCCGCCGATCCGCAGACCCGCGCGTCGAAGGTGCGCATTCGCCTCCACGATGCCTCGGCCCGGCTGCTGCCGGGGACCTCCGTGCGCGCCTCCCTCCTGGTGGAGCGCCGCGAGAACGTGATCATCGTCCCCAGCGGAGCCGTCCGGCAGAACGGTCAGCCCGAGATCGTCGTGGTCAAGGACGGGAAGGCGAGCGTGCGCAAGGTCCTGCTCGGTCTGCGCCACCATCACATCGTGCAGATCATCTACGGCGTCTCCGAGGGTGAGCTGGTCGTGACGCTCGGCCCCGAGTCACTCAGCGACGGGCAGGCCGTAAAGGTGGTGAACCGCTGATGTCACTGTCCAGCCTCGCCGTCCGGCGGCCGGTCTTCGTGCTGATGGTGATCCTCGCCCTGCTGGTGCTGGGTGGAATCTCATACAGCCGGATGCCGGTCGAGCTGATGTCCAGCGTGGAATTCCCCTTCGTCACGGTCATCACCGCCTATCCGGGCGCCGGTCCGGAGGAGGTGGAGACGCTCGTCAGCAAGCCCCTGGAGGAGCAGCTCAGTTCGCTGCCGAGGGTCCGCCGCGTCTACAGCACCAGCGAAGAAGGCGCCTCGATCGTGTTTGTCGAGTTCGTCCTGGGGACCGACGTGGACACGGCCACCGCGGATGTGCGGCAGCGCGTGGACATCGTCAAGCCCTCGCTCCCGCGGGACGCGGAAGAACCGACCGTGGCGAAGTTCGACTTCAGCAGCCAGCCGATCATGATCCTGGGCATGGGCGGCCGGCTCTCCGGCTACGAGCTGCGCCAGCTGGCCGACAACCTCGTGAAGCCCCGCTTCGAGCGCGTGGACGGCGTGGCCGCGGTGAACGTCTCCGGCGGCCGGACGCGAGAGATCCGCGTCGAGGTCGATCAGGACCGCCTGCGGGCGCAGGGCATCTCCGTGCTGCAGATCGAGAACACGCTGCGCGCCGAAAACCTGAACATTCCCAGCGGCCGCATCAAGCAGGGCGACGAGGAGTTCCTGGTCCGCGTGATGGGGCAGTTCCGCAGCGTGGACGAGATCGGGGACATCCGCATCCCGCACTCGGGGGGCGCCGTGCTCCTGCGCAACGTCGCCCGGATCTCCGATACGCTCAAGGAACCGGATCGCCTCACCCGCCTGAACGGCCAGGACAGCGTGGGGATCACGATCCAGAAGCAGTCCGACGCGAACACGGTGGCCGTGGCCGACGGGGTGCACGAGGCGATCCGGGAGCTGCGTGCCGCGCTGCCGCCCGGCGTGAGCATCGAGGCCGCCCTGGACTCGTCGCTGTTCATCAGGGATTCCGTCGCCGACGTGCAGGGGAATTTGGTCCTGGGCTCCATCCTGGCCACGATCGTGGTTTTCCTCTTCCTGCACAACGTGCGCAACACGTTGATCATCGCCCTGGCCCTGCCCACGGCGATCGTCGCCACGTACATCCCTATGTACTTCGCCGGGTTCTCGCTCAACATGCTCTCGCTGCTGGGCCTGGCCATCGCCATCGGCCTGATGATCGACAACGCGATCGTGGTGAACGAGAACATCAGCCGCCACCTCCAGGAGACGCCCGATCCGCGCGAGGCGGCCCTGCGCGGGGCCAAGGAGATCGAGCTCGCAGTCATGGCCAGCAACCTGGCCAACGTGGCTGTCTTCCTGCCCATCGCCTTCATGAGCGGCCTGATCGGGCAGTTCTTCCGCCAGTTCGGCCTCACCGTTGTCTTCGCCAACCTGTTCAGTATCATCGTGGGGTTCACGCTCACGCCGATGCTGTCCGCCCGGTGGCTGCGGCCCAAGACGGCGGAGGCGCCGCGGGGGCGTACGGCGGGCCTGTTCGCCCGGTGGGACGGCTTTTACGAGTGGATCGCCGAGCGCTATCGCGGGGCGCTGTCCTGGTCGCTGCTGCACCGCGGGCGCGTGGTGCTCACGGCCGCGGTCCTCTTCGTGGTCGCCCTGGGGATCGTGGCCTCCCCGCTGGTCGGCAAGGAGTTCTTCCCCATGGGCGACTACGGCGAGTTCCAGGTCGAGCTCAGCATGCCGCCGGGCAGCTCGCTGGCGCAGACCGACCGGGCAACGAGGGCCGTGGAGGCCGCCCTGCGCGCGACGCCGGAGGTCTCGACCTACTTCACGCTCGTGGGTGCGTCCGACACGGGGTTCGGATTCTCCGAAGGCGGCAGCCAGCGCGCCCAGATCTTCGTCAAGCTGGTGAGCCGCGACGCGCGCGAGCGCGGCGTCGGCGAAGTGATGGAGGAGCTTCGCTCTCGCGTTCGTGATGTTCCGGCGGCGACGGTCAAAATCGGTTCGCAAGGCGTCGCCGGCGGGACCAGCCCGGTACAGCTCGAGATCACCGGGCCGGATCCACAGGTGCTGGCCCGGCTCGGCGCACAGGTCCGCCAGGCCGTGGCCTCGACCCCCGGGACCCGAAACGTGGACACGAACCTCGAGCCGGGGAAGACCGAGGTGCAGATCGGGTTGGACCGCGTCCGCCTGGCGGAACTCGGCCTGACCACGGCGGAGATCGGCAGTCAACTGCGGACTTACATCTCCGGGACGGCCACGACCAAGTACCGCATCGCCGGCTCCGAGTACGACATCACCGTCCAGGCCCGGGAGCAGGACCGCGACGCCGTCCGCGAACTCGGCTCCCTGCGCGTCGGGCAGGTGAACGGCACGCCGGTCTACCTGAGCGACGTGGGCCGGATGGAACTCCGCCGCGGGCCGATCACGATCGACCGCCTGAACCGGCAGCGCCTGGTCACCGTCGAGGCCGGGCTGGTGGACCGCCCGCTCGGCGCCGTGATCTCGGAGATCCAGGGCAAACTGAAGGGGATCACGGTACCGCCGGGGTACAGCATCGCCTTCGCCGGCGAGGCCCAGTTCCAGCAGGAGACCTTCGCCGACATGTTCTTCGCCCTGGGGCTCGGCACGCTGCTCGTCTACATGACGATCGCCGCGCAGTTCGAGTCGCTGCTCAACCCCTTCGCCATCATGTTCAGCCTGCCGCTGGCCGGGATCGGCGTCTTCTTCCTGTTGCTGGTCACGCGCACAACGGTGAACATGATGTCGCTGCTCGGGATCATGATGCTGGCCGGCATCGTGGTGAATAACGCCATCCTGCTCATCGAGTTCGTCGCCCAGCTGCGGGAGCGCGGGTTGCCGCGGCGGGAGGCGATCCTGCAGGCCGGGCAGACGCGGTTGCGCCCGATCCTGATGACGGCGCTCGTCTCGATCATGGGCGGGCTGCCCGTGGCCCTGGGCATCGGGAGCAGCGGGGCGGAGTGGCGCCGGCCGCTCGGCATCGCCGTGCTCGGTGGTCTCACCACGTCCACGTTCCTGACGCTGTTCGTCATCCCGGTCGTGTACACGCTGCTGGACGACCTCTCAGCGCGGGTGCGCCGCCGGGCCGTGCCGGCCGGCGTGCCCCAGGCGGTGGCCGGCGCGGGGAACGGAGAGAACGACCCCAGGACGTAGCGACGGCTCAGGAACGGTTCCTGGTCAGCAACCAGGCCGCGGCACCGACCGAGGCGCCGCCCAGGTGCGCCAGGGCGGAGACGTTTGTCACCCCTGCCACCTGCTGGAATGCTCCGAGGATCTGGAGCAACACCCAGAAGCCGACGTAGACGTAGGCGGGCAGCGACACCCAGCGGAAGTAGAAGAGGATGCGCAGCAGAATCCCCAGCGCCGCCCGAGGGAACTTCAGGGCGTAGTACAGGATCACCCCTGAGATCCCCCCGCTGGCCCCGACCACGGGGATCTGTGGCCGCGGATCGAAGATGACGTGCAGCAGATCTCCCACCAGCGCCGCCGCCACGATCAGGCCCAGGTACCCGGCCTTCCCAAGCGCGTCCTCCACGTTGTCCCCGAAGACGAGCAGGAAATACATGTTGGAGACCAGGTGGAGGATGCCGCCGTGCAACAGAAACGAGGTCAGCAAGGGCCGCGACGATCCAGGTCATCCAGGGCAGCCGGCTCAACGGTGAGGATTCGTACTCGACCGGCATCCCGAGGAGGGCCGGGAGGTACTTCCACACCTCGTCCGGGGCGACGGCGGCCCCTACGCCCGGGCGCCCGTACTGCTCGGCGATCCGCTGTGCCTCAGCCCGGGCCATGATCTCCTGCGCGTCCTGCGGCATCTCGGGCTCGTTCGGCGGGGCGGGCTGCCCGGGGAGCGCCTCGAACTCAGTCGGATCGAACCACAGGAAGTGGCACCGCGTGCAGATGTCGATCTTCGGCCCGCCGCCGTTGACCCCCACCTCGACCGTGGACGCCCGGCAGGAGGGGCACGACCTCCCCCGAGATCCCTGTCCGTCCTTGGCCGCGACCCAGAGGTCGTCGACGGTGGCGGCGACGACGGCCTTGCGCACCACGCCCAATCCAACGGCGCGGCCTCCGCAGTGCGGGCAGGTCCAGGAAATCCCGTACGGCCCCCGGGTGCGGGTCAGGATCGCATGGTCGTTCGGGCAGGTGAACACATCGAGGTCCTGCCCATCCGCCCCTGGAGACAGTCAGATCAGGTCAGTCCGTCTCGTGGGTGAGTGGATGCTCGCGCATCCGCTGGACGACGACCTCCAGCATGCGGACAGCGAGTTCCGGATTCTCCTTCAGCAACGCGCGGAAATCCCAGCGGACCAGCTGCAGGCAGCGCGTCCTCTCCTTCGCCGTAATCGTGGCCGTGCGGACGCGTTCTTCCATGAGGGCCATCTCGCCGAAGAACTCTCCGGGCCCCATCTCGCGGATCTTGTGCGAGTCATGGGACACGTCGACCCGGCCATCCACGATCATGAAGAAGCCGATCCCCGGCTCGCCCTGCTTCACGATCACCGCGCCCGGCTCGTAGATGCGTTCCTTCACCGACCGCGAGATGAACTCGATCTCGCGGGCGGGCAGGCCTTTGAAGATGGGGACCTTGCGCAGATACTCCAGATAGGCCGTGGCATCAGGCATGGCTCTCCTCCTGCAGGCCGTCCCGGGACTCCGTCTGATGTTCTCTGAGGGGCCACCGTTCCCTGCCGGAGAGGACTCAACCCGAAGCGGACCTCGTCCGCCGGAGCGCTGGCCCTGCTGTCCGGCCTCAACTGGGACGCGCGGACATTTAGGCATGCGCCGGGCGACATCGCGTCGAATTCGTCAGAGCACCCATGCACCGTAGAGCTGACGAGGTCGGGGCCGATGTCGACGCGGCGTTCCGTTCCCTGGGATAGAAAGGGGTTTCTCGAAGCGTTTGAACGGTGGCAGGTCGTCCTCGCGGCGCCGCCGGAGGAGCGCGCGGCGAACTCGATGGCGGCGTACTTCGTTGAACGCTACGGGCGGACGCGCGGCCTGGCCCACTTCGCCCGGTGGCTGAAGATCGGTGATTTCCTCGCCCGCCACATCACCAGGCTCCACCGCGAGGGGCTGGTCTGGGTGGGGCCCAACAGCGTGTTGGAGATGCGCGCCGATCTCATCACCGCGTTGTGCCGCGTGCCGCTGCGCGGCAGGCGCCTCGTCCTTGCCGATGTCGAGGCGCACCTCCGCCGCCGGCGGCGGCGCGGGCGAAGGAGGGTGGACCGATGAAGCCACCCGGTGATGTATCCTCGGCCTCTGCCGGCTCGAGCAATCCGTGCCGATCCACGCCGCGGCCGCGCGGGAGGCGTAGATATCGGGAGTCAACAAGCTGGTCGTGATCCGGACCCGCTAGAGGACCAGCCGCTCGAAGTGGAACAGGTTCCGCCATGGGCCCTTCACTCCCATGGCGGGTGCGGCGTCCCTGCCGGTTGCCGCGGGTGGGGTTAGTGCCGCGCGCCCGGCTGCGGGCGGTGGAACAACTGCTCGACGACCTGGATGAGCGTGCCGGTGCCGAGCAGCAGGAGGCTGCTGGCGATGAGCACTGCGAGCACCTTCAACAGCTCGTCCATGAAGGATACCACCCTCCAGCGGTGGGTTATCCCTCCTGTGCCCCACGCAGTGCGGGGCTAGGCGTGCGCGGACCTGTTATAATCGTGTCGCGCGCGCCCGTAGCTCAGCGGATAGAGCGTCGGCCTCCGGAGCCGAAGGCCGTGGGTTCAAATCCCTCCGGGCGCGCCATGGTGCAACTCCACGAGGCGCCCGTCGGGATCACGCAAGTACGCCGATCTGCCCCAGTAGAAATCGCGAGGCCCGACCTCGATGGTCAGGCCCGCCGACTGCAGTTCCTTGCAGGCGCCATCCACATCCTCAACAGCGAACGCGATGTGGTCCTCGTCCTGCAGCGGCCAGGCCGGATCCCGCGCTTCGGACCGCTGGTGCAGGAAGAGCTTCACCCGGCCGAGCATGAATGTGGCGGTCTGCCCTGGCTGCCACGAAGCGGGTCTTACACCCAGGACCGCTTCGTAGAAGGCCACGCACCGATTCACGTCGTTGCAGAAACGCGCGATCTCCTCAAGTCGTTTCATCGCCGCACCCCCCGAGGAGAACCCCAACTCCGAGTATACTGAGCGAAGACGCGCCCACAGGAGAACCTGTGGGCCTCGGTCACAGTATCCGGGGTCGTCTGGAACTTATCATCCCAGACGTCGCGGTCTTCACGTGGCGGATGCGAGACAGGATCGAGGCCGCCTGAAGGGTGAGCGGCACGCGGCGCAGCGCTTTCGGCTACCATAACGCCACCCTCATTGACAATTCAGGCAGGATCATCGCGTACGTCGAACGTCTGGCCATCCACCCAGTCCCATCCGGCGGAGGGGCCGTCGGTCTCGGCGGCATTACGTTCGCTCCCGGCGCGCTTGAGCGTCTCGGCGGCCGGGCCATCGTCGTCGTCGTGAGGTCCCGGGGAACGGTCCGCCTGCGTCTCGATGGCTTGCGTTTGTCCTTCCACGCGGGCGAATCACGGATCCCCGAAGGCGGCTGGCACTGCGAGGCGGCGGTCGGCACCTACCGGAGGCTGGTCAGGTCGGGAAAGGGCCGGCGCCGCCCCCGGCGTCGATAGACAACTCAGTCTAAACCCCCCGGGCCTGGGCATAACCAATCCGTGGAGGTTACCCTGGGAGGCGGCCCGTCCACGTAGAGCGAGGACGGGTCGTTTTGCGATTGCGAGGGTGGTGGCATGGAAGAAGCGTCCGCGATCGAACGCGCCCTGCTCAGCGGGTTCCTCCGTGACCGCTTTCTGCTCGGCAAGGCCCTGGAAGCCGGCTTCCGCCCCGAGTTGATGCCCCATTCGCTGGGCCGGACGGTGGCCAAAGTCCTCATGGACCTCAACGAGCAGTCCGAGGTCCCCCTGGAGCCCCTCGCCGTGCGCGCGCTGCTCAGCGAGCGCGGAGTCAGCTCCCCCGAGATGCGCAAATTCCTGGACCAGGTGATCGCCACGCCGGAGCCGGACGCGGCCACGGTCATCGCCTACGTGGACCTGCTCAAGGCGCGCCACAGCCGCCTCCGCCTCGTCGAGATCAACACCGCCATCACGACCTACCTCGAAGAGGAGCGTACCGACGGAGAGGACATCGTCGACTTTGTCGGCGGGTTGATCCCGACGTTGATGGAGATCCAGCACCAGCGCCTGGCGCGCTCGACGCTGCCCGCGAATGAGATCGGCCGGCAGATCGTGGACGAGATCGTCAGCGGCAACGCCGGCCGCACCCTCGGTTACAACGTGGCGCCTTTCGACCGCCTGAACGAAGCCGTCTCGGGATTGCGCCGAGGATTCTACTACGGTCTGGCCGGGGCGCCGCGCCGGGGGAAGACCAACTTCGCCCTGGAGCTGAGCCACGCCGTGGCCGCGCGCTATCAGATCCCCGTGTTGTACTTCTCGTGGGAGCAGACCAGCCGCGTCCTGTTCTCGCGGTTGCTGGCCCGCGAGGCGCTGGTGAACCCGGCCATCCTGCTCACCGCCGACGGCACGGCGCCGCGGATCCAGGGCCGGGTCAAGGAATCCTGGGAGAAGATGAGGGCGGGGCTGGGCACGCTCTTCCTCATCGAGTCCGGCCGCAACGACACGGTCGAGCGGATCAAGGCCCGCGCGCACAACCTGATGCACCTCTTCCACACCGACGAGTGCGCCATCTTCATCGACTATCTGCAGCGCATGCCGCTGGAGGAGCAGGTGCACGACGAAAAGGCCCGCACCGACCTGATCTCCGGCAAGCTGGCCGACCTCAGCCTGGAGCTGAACTGCCCGGTCTTCGCCATCTCGCCGCTGGACAAGGAAGGGTGCCGGCTGGACGAAAAGCCGGCGGAGGACGTCTCGGAGTTCGCGCGGCCGACGATGCACCACTGCGTCGGCTCGGGCGACCTGGAATACGACCTGGACGTGGCCATGGTCTTCAGCAAGGACTGGGTGGCGACGAAGAACCTGCACGACATCCTGGTCACGGAGGCCAAGGCCGGCCGGACGGGCAGCGACATCATCCCCCGGGTGGACATCATCGACCTGCACCTGGACAAGAACCGCGACGCCCCGGACAGCGTGGCCTCCACCATCCAGTACGCCTTCTTCGTCACCCTGAACAAGTTCGTGGAGATCGGCTACAAGACCGAGGACCAGTTCACCACGGGATTCCGCGACTTTGCGAAGATGCAGCAGATCCTCGAACAGCTGCGCGAGGGAGGGTTGCTCTCGCCCGTGTAGAAGGGTCCCGGCGGGATGCGCCTCGTCGTGTTCCACGCCTTTCCCGCCCTAATCACCCTGGAGATTGCGGGGAATGCACTGCTGGCGGGCTGGGCCTTGCTGGCCGACCTCCGGCGGCGGCCCCAGCTCGGCGCGGTGTTCTGGACGGTCCTCCTCGTCGTCGTCGCGCTGGTCGCCGTCCAGCTCGCCGCCGGCCTGATTCTCGCCGTCGGGGGCAGCCGGCCCCAGGTCCCGCTCCACTTCCTCTACGGCATCCTCGTCGTCGTCGGCGCGCTGCTGCAGTTCGGGATGCGGCCGTCGGGCTTTCTGCGGCGAGCGACGCTGCGGCACCTCGCCGCAGGCGGCCGCGAACCCCGCGCCCTGGCCCTGCTCTGTCTGACCCAGGCGGCGCTGCTGGCCCGAGCGTACACGACCGGCGCCTTCGGACGGTAAGACTCCGGTAGAGGGAGGTGGTGCCGATGACGTGCCGCGAGCGCCTGGAGCGTTACTTTCGGGAGCAGGGGGTAAAATACCAGACGACCTCGCATCCTGAGGTGTACACGGCGCAAGAGGTGGCCGCCGTCGAGCACGTCCCCGGCATGTTCATGGCGAAGGTCGTGATGGTCCTGGTGGACGGGACGATCACGGCGCTGGTCCTCCCGGCGCCCCGCCGCGTCGACATCCCCCGCCTGAAGGCGGCCCTCGGCGCGAAAGAGGCCCGCCTGGCCAGGGAAGAGGAGTTCGGTCACCTCTTCCCGGACTGCGAGGTCGGCGCGATGCCGCCCTTCGGGAATCTCTACGGTGTGCCCGTCGTGGTGGACAAGTCCCTGACGGAAGACCCGCAGATCGTCTTCAACGCCGGCACCCACCGCGAAACGATGTCCGTGGCCTTCGCCGATTTCCAGCGCCTGGCCCAGCCGAAGATCGCGGAGTTCACGCAATCCCACGCCGTGACGAGGTGAGCGATGCGCACAGGACGGTTGATGTCTCCCGGTGAGCGCAAGCGCGGATTCGTCGTGCCGGTCCCGCACACGCGGTCCGGCCTGAAACACCTGCAGACCTACCTCCAGACGCTGCGGCCGATGGTGGACGACATCGCCGCGACGCTGGACCTGGACCGGAACGCGCTGGCGGAACTGACCGATCCCGACGACATCGGGGCGGCGTACCTGGGCGCCTTCCTCGACGACCTGGGGCGGAGGCTGGCGCACTGACCGCGCCCTGGCCGAAGCAGCAGCGCCTCGTCGCCCGGTTGCGTGACGTCCTGCGCCGTGACTTCGGGGCCCAGGACGCCTGGATCGTCCGGACCGCGGCCGGTTGCCGTCTCGACGTGCGCGTCGCCGGCCGCGCCGTCTCCCTCCTCGAGGATACGGAGGACAGGTTCTGGGCGCGCTTTTACGCGCCGGTGGAGCGGGAGCGCCTGCACCTGGGGGAGCGCCACGTCGAGATCGAGCAGTGGCGGTTGAAGGCCACCGAGCTGGCCGCGGTCCTCAGGCCTTACTGGGAGGCGTGCGTCGGACCGCGCGGCGGAGGAGTAGCGCCCCGAGAAGCGTGAGGGCGATGCCGATGGCGAAGACCACCCGGACCCCCACCAGGGGAAGCAGGGCGCCGGCCAGGAAGGGCGCGCTCGAGCCGCGCACGCCCACCAGCGTGTTATAGATCGCCACGTAGTGCCGGATCTGTCCGGCGGGCGCGTACTCGAGGACGGCGGTCAGCCAGCCCAGGTCGAAACCCGCAGAGGTCAGGCCCTCCGTAATCCCCGCCGCCTGCACCACCCAGGCGTTCGGTGAGAGGAGGTAGATGGCGGGGGTGATCGTGCCGATGAACGTGACCAGGCTCATCGCCCACACCGCGCTCCGCCGGTCGATCATCCGTCCCCAGTAGTAGTACGAGAAGAGCCACACGGCCGAACTGACGGCGCTGAGCAGGCCGGCCTGGAAACTGGTGGCGTGCAGGTAGTCCACCAGGAGAATCGGGATCGCCGGACTGATGAACCAGACGCCGAAGCCGTAGATCAACAGCCCCGTCAGGAAGGCGCGGAACGGGCGATCCTCGCGCAAGATCTCGCGCGTCCGCGAGAGATCGACCGGGTCCTCCGCGGGGACGTCCTCAGGCAGGCGCATCCGGCTGAAGACGAGCGAGCTGGTCATCCCGAACGCCCCGCCGACGGCGAACACCCACTGGAAAGGGACGAACTGCATCACGCGGCCGCCGACGAGCGAGGCGGCGATCCAGTTCAGGGCCATGCCGACGCGGACGACACCCATGATCCGTCCGCGGATGTCGGCGGGATAGACGGCGCGCATCACCTGCGCGTAGCCCAGCATGCTGATCGAGGCGACGGCGTAGTGGGCGAAGACGACGATGACGTACGCCGAGGCGGTGTGCACGAGCGGCATCAACAGCAGCAATCCGCGGGCGATGAGCGAGGGGACGATCACGGCGCGCACCGGGTGCCGGATGCGCACAAAGCGGGCGAACCACAGGGAAAGGAGCAGGACGATGCCCTGGGAGGCGACGACGAGCGAGACCTGGAGGGAACTCGCCTCCAGACGGTCCCGCGCCATGAACGGGATGAACGGGGTGGTCAGCCCGCCGAAGAGGCCGTACAGGGCGGCGGCGACGACATCGATCCGGGCGTTGCGACGGATCGGCGCCGGAATCCACGGCCGCAGGGGTGAGAGGGACGAAACATTCAGCGACACGGCCCAGCTAACCGGTTCGAGTTCTCCGCACAGGAAGCCTCTTGCGTCGCCCCGAAGGAGAAACACCGATGCTCCCCCTGGTCGCATTCCTGCTCGTGGTGTCTCTGGCTGTGCCGGCGTTTGCTGCGCCGACGCTTGAGGATCAGGTCGACGCCATCGCCCGCGAGTTGATGTGTCCGGTGTGCGCGGGCCAGACGGTGGCGGAGTCCAACGCCACCCTGGCTGTTCAGATGCGCGCCGAGATCCGGGCGCGGCTGCGGCGCGGGGAGACCCGAGAGCAGATCCTGGCCTACTTCGTCGGTCAGTTTGGCGAATCGGTCCTGGCCGCGCCGCCCAAGCGGGGCGCCGGCCTGGTGCTGTGGCTGGCGCCAGTCGCGGCCTTTGCCGTCGGCCTCCTCCTCCTGTTCCGCTACCTGCGGAGCATCACCCGTCCACGCACGCCGTCCCCGTCCTGACTCCCGCCGATGCGGTACGCGATCATCTCGGACGTCCACGCCAACCTGGAGGCGCTCCAGGTGGTCCTGTCGGACATCGACCGGCGGGATCCCGATGCCGTCATCTGCCTCGGCGACTTTGTGGGCTACGGGCCCGATCCCGTCTCCTGCGTCGAGCAGTTGCGGCCCCGCCTCGCCGCGGCCGTGGTCGGGAACCACGACCGCGCGGCGCTCGGCCGCCTCGACATCGCCACCTTCAATCCCTACGCCAGCGCCGCCATCCTCTGGACGCGCGACCGGCTGTCCGACGAGGTCCGGCAGTTTCTGGGCGACCTGCCCGAGACGCACCGGCGGCCCGCCTTCCTCGCCGTCCACGGCAGCCCGCGTGACCCCGTGGAGGAGTACATCGTGGACGCGGTGACCGCCCGGGCCAGCTTTGAGGCCGCGGAGTTTCATCTGGCGCTGGTCGGCCACACCCATGTCCCGGGCGTCTTCGTGCAGGACGGCGAACGCGTGGCCGCGCTCCCGCTCCACCCGGAGGACCTCCTCGAGTTGCGGTCCGCCCACCGCTACATCATCAACGTCGGCAGCGTCGGGCAGCCGCGCGACGGCGATCCGCGCGCCGCCTACCTGTGGTTGGACGAGGGCGCCGGCACCGCGGTCCTGGTGCGGCTCGAATACCCCATCCAGGTGACGCAGGAAAAGATGGCGGCGGCCGGGCTGCCGGCGATGCTGGCCGATCGGCTGGCCTACGGACGATAGGGCAGGAAGGCGCGCGCGGCGCGGAAAAGTGCCAGAAGTGTTTCCGACATTCCCGCGGAGGAACTGAGGCGTGGGTCAGCGGACGATCACCATTGACGATCTCCTGGCGTTGAAGTGGATCGGCGATCCCCAGATCTCCCCCGACGGCCGATCCGCGGTCTTCGTGCAGAAGGTTGCGGACCGCGAGGCGGACACCTACCGCTCGCACCTCTGGATCGTGCCTACCGGCGGCGGTCCGGCCCGGCAGTTCACGGCCGGGAGTCACCAGGACAGCCTGCCGCGGTGGTCGCCCGACGGGCGGTGGATCGCGTTCCTCTCCGACCGCGGCACGGCCGCGGTCGAACCCGGCGCGAAGAAGCCCAAGCAGATCTACGTCATTCCCCTGGACGGCGGAGAAGCGACCGCGATCACGACGGGCGGCTACAACCCGATGGACCTCGCCTGGTCGCCCGACGGGCGGATGATCGCGTTCGTCGGGAAGCCGGAGGCGCCGAAGGACAAGAGCGACGTGAAGGTGATCACCCGCGTGCGCTACAAGTTCGACGGCGAGGGTTATTGGGACGGGCGATACAAGCACATCTTCGTCGTGCCGGCGCAGGGCGGCGAGGTGCGCCAGGTTACCGATGGAGATTACGACCACGTCGACCCGGCCTGGTCCCCGGACGGCCGGTGGATCGCCTGCGTCAGCAACCGCTCGGAGGAGGCGGACTTCACCAACGTCACGGACGTCTGGGTGTTTTCGTCCGCCGGCGGTGAGCCGCGGCGCCTGACGCCGTCCGTGGGACCGTGCACGATGCCGGCCTGGTCGCCCGACGGCGCGCGCGTCGCCTACCTCGGGCACAACAACGAAGCGATGAGCGCGACCAACACCGCGCTGTGGGTCGTGTCCCTGGAGGGGGGCCCGCCGACGCGCCTCACCGCCGGCTTCGACCGCAGCCTCGCCCACCACATCATCACAGATATGCGGGCCCATCCCCGGGTCGGCCGTCCGGTCTGGCTGCCGGACGGCCGCGGCATCCTGGTGCTCGTCGCCGAAGGAGCGACAAACCAGCTCGCCCGGGTGGACGTGGCTTCCGGGTCTGTGGCGGTGCTGACCGGCGGTCGCCGTGAGATCTTCGGATACGATTTCGACCCGTCCGTGCGGGTCGGAGTTCTGGCCGTCTCCGATCCGTCCACCCCGGGCGACCTCTGGGTCGTACGCCTGGAGGACGGGGCGGCGCGCGAGCAGCGGCTGACGACGCTGAATGACGAGTTGTTGAACGGGATCGCGCTGAGCCGTCCGGAGCGCTTCGCCTACGAGGGTGCAGACGGCTGGCCGGTGGAAGGCTGGGTGATGCGGCCCGCCGGGTTTCAGGAAGGTCAGCGCTATCCCACCATTTTGCAGATCCACGGCGGGCCCCACGGCGCATACGGCGAGGCCTTCTTCCACGAGTTCCAGATGCTGGCGGCCGAGGGATACGCCATCGTCTACACTAACCCCCGCGGCAGTCAGGGCTACGGCCAGCGCTTCACCGCCGCGACCCAGCACGACTGGGGCGGCAAGGACTACGAGGACATCATGCGCGGGCTCGATGCCGCCCTCGCCCGCTTTCCATTCCTCGATCCTGACCGGCTCGGCGTGGCCGGCGGCAGCTACGGCGGGTTCATGACGAACTGGGTGATCGGGCACACCGACCGCTTCAAGGCGGCGGTGACGATGCGCTCGATCAGCAACCACCTCAGCCAGTGGGGGACGAGCGATCTGGCCTTCATGAAGGGATTCTGGGAGTTCCCGGGCGATCCGTGGGAAGCGCCTACCTGGTACTGGGACCGCTCCCCGCTGGCATACGTGGCGAACATCAAGACGCCGCTGCTGATCCTGCACAGTGAGATGGACCTCCGCTGCCCGCTGCCCGAAGCGGAGCAGCTGTTTGCTGCGCTGAAGAAGCTGCGTCGCGAGGTCGTCTTCGTCAGATTCCCGGGAGAGAGTCACGACCTATCCCGCAACGGCAAGCCGGCCCATCGGCTGGAGCGGTTGCGGTGGATCGTCCAGTGGTTTGCCGATCACCTGCGCCAGCCCACCCCCGCGGCCGCGGGTGAGGCCGTGGTGGCCGGTGGCAGCGACGGCGGGACTGGTCCGTGAGCGACGACCAGCCGCCGAAACGACGCCGGAGACGAGGCCGGGGCAGGCGTCGGGGGAGAGGGCAGGTCACTGCGGCCGTCGGGCCGCGCATCTATACGCGCACGGGGGACCGCGGCGAGACCGGCCTCATCGGCGGTCAGCGCGTCCCCAAAGACCACCCGCGCGTCGAGGCCTACGGCGCCGTCGACGAACTGAATGCCGCGCTCGGGGCCGCCCGAGCACTCACTCGGGAGACGGATCTCCTCGAAGTCTTCGAGCGGATCCAGCACCGCCTCTTCGACCTGGGCGCAGAGCTGGCCAGCCCCAAGGTGCCTGAGACGCCGTCGGCGATCACCGACGCCGAGGTGAAGGTGCTCGAAGGCGTGATCGACCTTTACCAGGAGACCCTGACGCCGCTGCGCGAGTTCATCCTCCCGACAGGCAGCGCCCTCGCCTCGGCGCTGCACGTGGCCCGAGCGGTCTGCCGGCGGGCGGAACGCCGGGTGGTGTCACTCTCCCGGCGGGAGAGCGTGAACCCGGAGATCATCCGGTATCTGAACCGCCTCTCCGACCTCCTTTTCGTCCTGGCGCGCGTGGCGAACGCCCGGTCCGGAACGCTCGACACGACCTGGCAGAAGAGCGTTCAGAAGCCTCAGCCCTGATGGCTTGACCAGTTTCCCCCTTACTTCCTCGTGCGGTAGTGGAGGTACGCCATCTCGTTGCGGAGAGGATGCCAGTATATCCTGGCCCGGGCCGTGGGGGCCTGCCTTGACGCGGGAGCCTTCAGTAGTATAAACTCAACATTAATGTAGACATTTATCTACATCGTCTTTCCGCCGCCATGAAAGTGATCGATCTGACCAGCAAGAACGTCGGCCTCGCCGTTCGCGTGGACCCCTCGCCGGCTTACGACCTCCTGGCAGCGCTGTTCGTGGCCGAGAACTGGGATCCCGACCGGGGCTTCGAGATCGACCGCAAGTGGGTCCAGTCCTCGCGCAGCGCGCTGGACGCCGAGTTGCGCCGCGATCTGCGCCTGTTCGCTCACGAGCGGGGCTTCCTCATCGGCCTCATCTCCTTTCTGGCGGGCCGCACCGGTGCGACGATCCCTGAGTTCTTGAAGCTGGTGGCGACGGCGTCCCCCCGCGACGTGGTGGAGCGGATCCTCACCGCGCCCAGGGCGGCGCGTCCCGCAGCGTCGCTGCTCCGGGAGGTCCTGCGGACCCGGCGCGAGAGCGCCGTGCGGGAGTTTCTCGCCGCCTATCCTGAGGAGTATGAGTCGGCGCGCGTCCGCGAGATCGTCACCTCGCCCCCGGGGGAGGTCCAGCAGCGGTTGCTTCGCCTGCTGCGCGGATTCTATGGGACCGTCTACCGCCAGGATGAAGCCCGGGTGGGAACCCTGTTGCGGGCGGACGCGGAGGCGAAGGTTGCGCTCGCCGCACAACTCCCGCCGGGCGAACTCATCGAGCGGGCCACGGGCGGTATCGCCGTAGGACCCGATGGGGAGATCTCCCAGGTCATCCTCGCCCCGTCGTTCTTCTTCCGCCCGTACAACCTGATCAGCGAGTACCCGGGCGTGCGTCTGTTCATCTATCCCGTGGACCTGACTCCAGGGGATGCGGTGTCTCCGGTGCGGGAACTGGCCCGCGTGTGCAAGGCGCTGGGCGACGAGACGCGGCTGCGTATCCTGCAGATGCTGGCGGAGCGGGAGATGTACCTGCAGGAGATCGCCAACCGGCTGGGCGTGACCCACGTTACGGCCATCCACCACCTGGCCCAGCTGCGCGCGGCGCACCTCGTGCGCGCGGTGGAGCGGGGCGGGCTGAAGTTCTTTCAGCTGCGCCCGGAGTCCGCGGCGCAGATCGGCGAACGGCTGGCTGATCTGGTGGCCGCGCGACAGGCAGGAGGACGATGAAGACCGCGGATCGCGACTATCCCAACATCGACGCGCTCGTGCGCGACCGTGAAGTACTGACGGTGGAGCAGGCCGCGGAGTACCTGCAGATCCACAAGGTGACCCTCTACAAGTACATCCGGTCCGGGCTGCTCCCCGCGGCCAAGCTCGGCAAGGTGTACCGGATCCACCGGCGCGACCTCGAGGCGCTGGTCGAGTCCTCGCGCGCCGGTCGATGATCACGCTCGGCCGCACCTCCACCTTTGCCGCCCTGCGGCACCCCAACTACCGGTTGTTCTGGACGGGGATGGTCGTCTCGCTGGTCGGGATGTGGGTGCAGTCTACGGCCACCGGCTACTTCGTCTGGGAGCTGACCCGCTCACCGTTCGCCACCAGCATGACGGCGCTGTTCTTCGGGCTGCCCAGTACGATCTTCGCCTTGTTCGGCGGCGTCGTCGCCGACCGCGTGGACCGGCGGCGCCTGCTGCTGGTGACGCAGGGGGTGTTCATGTTGTCGGCGGTCGTCCTGGCCGCGCTCACCTTCAGCCATCTGGTGCGGGTTTGGCACATCTACCTGATCTCTCTGGTGAACGGCACGGTAATGGCGTTCGACGCGCCGACACGCCAGTCGATGATCCCTTCGCTGGTGACGCGGGAGGATCTGACCAACGCCATCGCCCTGAACTCCGCCGCCTTCAACGGGAGCCGCGTCGTCGGGCCCCCGATCGGAGGCATCATCTACGCCTCCTTCGGGCCGGCCTGGGCCTTCGCCGTCAACGCCGTGACCTATCCCGCCATCCTGATCGCCCTGTCCCTCATCCGGCCGGCGGCCGGCGTCATCCGGCCCCTGACCAACCCCTGGCGTGACCTGCGCGAGGGGCTGACGTACGCCGCGCGCACCGACCTCATCCGCGGGCTGCTCCTGATGGTGTCGCTGGTGGGAACCTTCGCCTTCACCTATGTGGTGCTGATGCCGGTGATCGCCAGCCGCGTGCTGGGCGGCGGGCCCCGCGAGAACGGCTTCCTCATCGGGTCGGCCGGCGTGGGGGCGACGCTCGGCGCGCTCGGGGTGGCCAGCCTGGGGACGCCCCGGCGGCCGGGACGGTTGATCCTGGGCTTCGGGTTGACCGCTTCTGCGGGGTTGATGGCGCTGGCGATGTCCCGTCACCTCTTCCTGTCCATGGCACTGACCGCGTTCACGGCCGGCGCCATCATGTCGTTCCTGTCGATCTGCAACTCGACGATCCAGACCTACGTGCCCGACGCGCTGCGCGGCCGGATCATGAGCCTGTACACCTTCGCCCTCATCGGGAGCGGCCCGCTCAACGCGCTGCTGGCCGGGACGCTGGCGGACACGGTCGGCACGCCGATGGCCATCGCCGGCAGCGGCGTCCTGATGGCGGCGGCGATCGGCATCATCGCCTCGCGCCACCGCGCGATGATCGACCTCGACACCATCGAGCCGGCGCAGCCGCCGGAGCCGGCGCTCGAGACGGTCGGCAGCAGCCATTGACGGCAATCCCGGTACTGGCGCACGCAGGCGCGGACGAATCTCCTGCCGCTGTTCGCCGCCGATCTACGGTACCGAACGCAACTCGTTCCGGAACGAGTTGCAGGCAAATGCGCAGATTGGCCCATGTACGGTATTGACAGGCCCTGAAGCGGTTCTTCGCCGTGCCCCCTGCGGTCTTCACGAATGGACTGCCTCACGCTCCAGGAGCACTCAGGCGCTCTTCTTCTGATCGAAGGCTCTTGAAGTGAATGGTCGGCGCTGCCGAGGCGGTTTGCCGTCGCTTCAACAGCGGATCTCATTGCCCACCTTGCGGTACTGGACGACCGCCGCCTCTACCTCGGCGAGGGCTTCTCCAGCTTGTTTACATCACGTCGCCCGCCCGGTCGCCTTCCGCCACAGCCACAGGATCGGGTCGTAGTGCTGGTCGACCACCCGCTCCTTGAGCGGGATGATCGCGTTGTCCGTGATGTGGATCTTCTCCGGGCAGACCTCGCTGCAGCACTTGGTGATGTTGCAGAAACCGATGCCGGCCTGCTGCTTGATCAGGTCCGTGCGATCGACCGTGTCCCACGGGTGCATGGCCAGGTTGGCCAGGTGGATGAAGAAGCGCGGTCCCGCGAACGCCGGCTTGTTCTCCTGGTGATCGCGGATGACGTGGCAGATGTTCTGGCAGAGGAAGCACTCGATGCACTTGCGGAACTCCTGGATCCGCTCCACGTCCTCCTGGTATATGCGCCGCTTCCCATCCGGGTCTTTCTGGCCGGGCGTGAAGGGCGGGATCTCCTTCGCCTTCTCGTAGTTGAATGAGACGTCGGTGACCAGGTCCTTGATCAGCGGGAAGGTCTTCATCGGGGCGATGGTGACGGGACCGTCCTCGTGGATCTCCTCCAGCCGGGTCATGCAGGTCAGGACGGGATGGCCGTTGACTTCCGCGCTGCAGGAGCCGCACTTCCCGGCCTTGCAGTTCCAGCGGATGGCCAGGTCCGGCGCCTGCGTGGCCTGTGCCGCGCGGAGCGCGTCGAGCACGACCATGCCGGGCGCCACGTCAACCTGGTACTCGTGGAACGCCCCGCCCGCCGCGCGGTTCCCACGCCAGACTTTGAGCGTCACCTTCCCGTCGGCCTTCATCTACCTGGCCTCCAGCAGCGCCGCAAGTTCGGCCGGCATCTCTGCAACAGGCACGCGGTCCAGTTGGAGCTCGCCCCTGACCTTGCGCACGACGACGTTGACCTTCCCCCACTCGGGGTCTGTCTTCGGGTAGTCCGTCCTGCTGTGTCCGCCCCGGGTCTCCTTGCGCTCCATCGCCGCCCGCGTCACTACCTCTGCAACGCTCAGCATCGAGTACAGGTCGCGCGTGGCGTGCCAGCCGGGGTTGTACTCGCGGGGACCCTCCGCGCGCACCGCCCGGGCCCGCTTCTTCAAGGCCTCGATCTTGCTGAGCGCCGCGCGCATCCCGGCCTCGTCGCGATAGATGCCGACGTGCTCCTGCATCGTCTCCTGCAGATCGGCCTGGATCGTGTACGGACTCTCGCCGCCGGCGGCGGTGAAGGGGGCGTTCAGGTCGCGCGCCGCTTCCTCGATCTGGTCGTCGATCGGGTCCGTCACAGGCACGAGTTCTCGCGCGTGCGTCGCCGCGTACAGCCCGGCGCGGCGGCCGAAGACCAGGATGTCGCTGAGCGAGTTCCCCCCCAGGCGGTTGGCGCCGTGCAGCCCCGCGGCGATCTCGCCGGCGGCGTACAACCCCGGCACGGTGGCGGCCTGCGTCTCCGGATCGACGCGCACCCCGCCCATGCTGTAGTGGCAGGTCGGGTAGACTTCCATAGGCTCCTTCGTGATGTCCACACCGGCCAGTTCCAGGAACTGATGGTACATGGAGGGCAGCCGCTTCCGGATGTAGTCGGTGCCGCGTCGGCTGGCGATGTCCAGGAAGACTCCGCCGTGGGGGCTGCCGCGGCCGGCCTTCACCTCGGCGTAGATGGCGCGGGTGACCTCGTCCCGCGGCAGCAGGTCCGGCGGCCGGCGGTTGTTCTTCTTGTCGGCGTACCAGCGGTCGGCCTCGGCCTCGTTGTCCGCGGTCTCCGCCTTGAAGAACTCCGGGATGTAGTCGAACATGAAGCGGCGGCCCTGCGCGTTGCGCAGCACCCCGCCGTCGCCGCGCACGCCTTCGGTGACCAGGATGCCGCGCGCGCCGGGGGGCCAGACCATCCCGGTGGGATGGAACTGGACCATCTCCACGTCGAGGAGATCCGCTCCGGCGTCCAGGGCCAGCGCGATCCCGTCGCCGGTGGACTCCCAGGACATCGAGGTGTACTTCCACACCTTGCCGAAGCCGCCGGTGGCCAGGACCACGGCCTTCGTCTTGAAGACCTGGAACTCACCGGTGTCGCGGCGGTAGCCGAAGGCGCCGGCGATCCGGCCGGCGTCGGTGAGCAGGCGCGTGATCGTGTACTCCATGAACACGTCCACGCCCATGTGGATCAGCCTGTACTGCAGGGTGCGGATGATCTCGAGCCCGGTGCGGTCGCCGACGTGGGCCAGCCGCGCGTAGCGGTGGCCGCCGAAGTCGCGCTGCGAGATCAGGCCGTCCCTGGTGCGGTCGAAGACGGCGCCCCACTCCTCCAGCTCCAGGATGCGGTCGGGGGCTTCTTTGGCGAAGATCTCCACCATCCGCCAGTTGTTGAGCAGTTTTCCTCCGCGCATCGTGTCGCGGAAGTGGACCTGCCAGTTGTCCTGGGGGTAGACGTTGCCCAGGGCCGCCGCCGCGCCGCCTTCGGCCATGACCGTGTGCGCCTTGCCCAGCAGCGACTTGCAGATCAGGGCCGTCCGGGCTCCCTGCGCGGCCGACTCGATCGCCGCGCGCATCCCCGCGCCGCCGGCGCCGATCACGATGACATCGTATTCGTGAGTCGTGTAGGTGGTCGCCATCAGAAGATCCTCAGGTCCGCGAGCGTCCCCAGCGACATCAGGTAGATGTACAGATCAGCCAGCACGATCGTCCCGAGGGCCAGCCAGAACCACATCCCGTGCGTGATGTTGATCCGGCTGACCCATTCCCACAACCGCCGGCGCACCGGTGCTCTGCTAAACATGTTCACGTGTCCGCCGCAGATGTGCCGGCAGGCGTGGCAGCTGAAGGTGTACAGCGACAGGAAGGTCGCGTCCGCCACGATGATGAGCGTCCCCAGCCCCATCCCCCATCCGTCCGGGAAACGGAAGGCGAGGACCACGTCGTACCAGTGCACGACGACGATGGGGAGGACCAGATACCAGAAGTACCGGTGGACGTTCTGCAGCACCCACGGGAACGCGGCCTCACCGGTGTAGCTCGCCGGGCGGTCCCGCACCGCGCAGGCCGGCGGCGCCCAGAACACCGAGCGGTAGTAGATCTTGCGCGCGTAGTAGCAGGACAGTCGGAAGCCGAGCGGCACCCAGACGACGAGCAGCGACGGCGTGAGCCGCCACCACGGTCCGAAGACCGTGGCCAGCGGATGCTCGCAGGTGGCGGCCAGGCACGGTGAGTAGAACGGCGAGATGTAGGGCGCCACGTAGTAGTGCGCGTTCATGAAGGCGCGCCACGTCGCGTAGATGACGAAGATCCCCAGGCCGAGCAGGATCGGAAGAATCTCCCGGATCCACGCATCCCGCCGGAGCGTAGCTCCGGGGTGGGGGCTCGGGATGACTGTGACCGCGCCGCGTTCCTCCCCCAGGATGCGCCGCAGCATTACGCGCCTCCTCCCCCGCCGTGGAATCCGGGTTCGGTCATCCGCTCGGCGTTCAGGATCTCCTCCAGTTCCTTCTCGGAGAGCGTGGTCTCTTCGCGGGCCACCTCGCGGATCGTCCGGCCGGTGGCCGCCGCCTTTTTCGCGATCTCCGCCGCTTTGTCGTAGCCGATCACCGGGGCCAGCGCGGTGGTGAGCATCAGGCCGCGCTCCACGAGCTCCGCGGCGCGCGGCGTGACCTGCAAACCGGTCACACACTGTGTGGCGAAGTTGGTGGACTCCGCGGCGAGCAGGCCGATCGACCACAGCAGATTGTGCGCGATCACCGGCATCATCAGGTTCAGCTCGAAGTTGCCCCACTGGTTGCCGAGCGCCACGACCAGGTCGTTGCCCTGGACCTGCGCGCAGGCCTGGATCACCGACTCGGCGATGACGGGATTCACCTTGCCCGGCATGATCGAGGAGCCGGGTTGCACCGCGGGCAGCGCCAGCTCACCAAGTCCCGCACGCGGCCCGCTGCCCATCCATCGGATGTCGTTGGCGATCTTCATGAACGCCGTCGCGTACGTGCGGAGGACGCCGGACGCGAACACCAGCGCATCCAGCGAGGCCTGCGCCTGGAAGTGGTTCGTCGTCTCGCGGATCTCGGTGCCCAGGTGCTTGCTGAGCCGGGCGCAGGCGTTCTTTGCATACTCGGGATGGGTGTTCGTGCCCGTGCCGACTGCGGTGCCCCCGAGGGGGACTTCCCGCAGGTCCTCCACAGCCAGGCGCAGACGGCGGATGCCGCGCTCGACTTGTCCGGCGTAGCCCTCGAACTCCTGGCCCAGCCGGATCGGCGTGGCGTCCATCAGGTGCGTGCGGCCAGTCTTGACGATCCCCCAGAACTCCTTCGCCTTCGCGGCGAGCGCGCGCTCCAGCACCTCCATCGCCGGAATCAGCGTCTGCTGGATCTCGGTCAACGCCGCGAGATGGATCGCCGTCGGGATGACGTCGTTGCTGGACTGGCACATGTTGACGTGATCGTTGGGGTGCACGAGCTTGCTGCCGCGCTGGCCTCCGAGCAGTTCCGTGGCGCGGTTGGCGATGACTTCGTTGGCGTTGGTGTTGGTCGAGGTGCCGGAGCCGGTCTGATAGATGTCGAGCGGGAACTGCTCGTCCCACCGCCCGTCCGCCACTTCGGTGGCGGCCTGCACGATCGCGCCGCCAGGTGTGCGGTCGAGCAGCCCCAGTTCCATGTTCACTTCCGCGGCGGCGAGTTTGATCAGCCCGAGCGCCCGGATGAACGGCCGTGAGAAGCGCAGCCCGCTGATCGGGAAGTTCCGGATGGCCCGCGCGGTGCTCGCGCCGTAATAGACGTCTGCGGGCACCTCCATCTCGCCGAGACTGTCCTTCTCGATGCGCGTCTTCCGGGTTTCCGTGGCCATCTCGTGTCCTCCTCAGGCTTCGATCTCCGCCCGCATGTCGTCCAGGTGCTGGCGCAGGATCCGCCGCGCCTGGGCCGCCTGCCGCCGGCGGACCGCGGACAGGATCTGCTGGTGGAAGCGGAGGGCCCGCTGCGGACTGGTATCCCTGCGGCCGGTCTTCTCGCGGGCCTGCTGCCACATCTCACCGAGATGCCGCATCGCGCTGACCAGCACCATGTTGCCGGTCGCCTCAGCGATCAGGGTGTGGAACTGGATGTCGCTCTCCACGTCCTCTTTGCCGGCGGCCAGCTCGGCCTGCCGGCCCCGCAGGAACTCCTCGAGCTCGTTCAGGTCGTCCTGCGTGGCCTGCCGGGCGGCCAGCGTGACGATCCCTTCCTCCAGGATGCGCCTGGCATCGAGCAGGTCGAGCAGGACCGTGCGCTCGGAGAGGATGCTGTACATGGACGGATCGATGGGGGTCGGCGGGGTGGTGCTGACGAAGGTACCCTCGCCGGGCCGGACGTCGACAACGCCGATGAAGTCCAGCACGCGCAGGGCCTCGCGCAAGGCGGCCCGGCTCACGGAGAGGGCGTCGGCCAGCTCGCGCTCGCCGGGGAGCCGGTCGCCAGGCTGGAGGTGCTTGTCGGCGATGAGGTCCTGGATCTGCCGCACGATGCCCTCGTAGAGGCGGCTGCGGCGGACCGGTTGAAAGAGGCGTTCAGACGAGGACGCCATGACCCAGGACTGGGCTGGTGGCCTGACCACTAATCCAGTATAATCCAATAGTAGGCGAGCCGCCCCCGACCGTCAAGGGCGCAGGCGGCGCACGAAGGAGGGCTCCGGCATGGCCGTACTGGAAACCCTGACCCCCCCGAAGGAAGGGCAGCGCATCGAGATCCGTGAGGGTCATCTGCACGTTCCCGACCAGCCGATCATCCCGTTCATCGAAGGCGACGGCACCGGTCCCGACATCTGGCGGGCCAGCCAGCGCATCTTCGAGGCCGCGGTGAAGGGCGCGTACGGCGGGCGCAAGCGCATCGTCTGGTTCGAGGTGTTTGCGGGTGAGAAGGCCCACACGACGTTCGGGAACTGGCTGCCTGAGGACACCCTGCGCGCCTTCCAGCACTACGTGGTCGGGATCAAAGGGCCCCTGACCACGCCGATCGGCGGCGGGTTCCGCAGCCTGAACGTCTCGCTGCGCCAGCTGCTCGACCTCTACGCCTGCGTGCGGCCGGTGCGGTGGTTCGAGGGCGTGCCCAGCCCCGTCAAGCATCCGGAGTGGGTGGACGTCGTCATCTTCCGCGAGAACTCCGAGGACATCTACGTCGGATTGGAGCACCCGAGCAACTCCGCGGAGGCGAAGCGTCTCATCGAGTTCGTGCGCAGGGAGTTCGACTGGAAGGTGCGCGACGACGCCGGTATCGGTCTCAAGCCGATGAGCCCGTTCGGCACCAAGCGCCTCGTGCGCAAGGCGATCCGCTACGCCATCGACCGCAACCGGAAGTCGGTCACGCTCATGCACAAAGGCAACATCATGAAGTACACCGAGGGCGCCTTCGCCAAGTGGGGTTACGAGCTGGCCCGCGAAGAGTTCGCCGACCGGACGATCACCTGGGACGAGGTCCAGAAATCGCACGGCGGCAAGACCCCGCCGGGGAAGATCCTGATGCAGGACTACATCGCCGACGTCACCTTCCAGCACATGCTGACACGGCCGCGCGACTTCGACGTCATCGCCACCGGGAATCTGAACGGAGACTATCTCTCCGACGCCGTGGCCGCCCAGGTCGGTGGCATCGGCATGGCCCCCGGAGCGAACATCAGCGATTTTCACGCCATCTTCGAGGCCACCCACGGGACGGCGCCCAAGTACGCCAATCTGGACAAGGTCAACCCCGGCTCGCTCACCCTCTCCGGCGTGATGATGCTGGAGTACCTGGGCTGGGGCGAGGCGGCGCAGCTCATCATCCGCGGCCTGGAGAAGACCTTCAAGCAGAAGGTCGTCACCTACGATCTGGCGCGCCTCATGGACGGGGCGAGAGAAGTAAAGACATCTGAGTTCGCCAGTGCCGTGATCGATAACATGGAGTAGCCAAGACCAACGGCCGTCGCTGCAGCGCTACCGCGCTTCGCGACGACATAGGAGCGTGAATGTGATGAGACGCCGTCCGAAGGTCACGATCGTCGGCGCGGGGATGGTCGGCCACACCGCCGCGCACTGGCTGGCCGCCGAGGAGCTGGCCGATCTCGTCCTGGTGGACATCATCGAGAAGATGCCGATGGGCAAGGCCCTCGACCTGCAGCAGGCCGCGCCCATCCGCGACATCGACGTCAGCATCGTCGGCAGCAACGGCTACGAGGAGACCGCCGACAGCGACGTCGCGGTGATCATCGCCGGCGTCGCCCGCAAGCCCGGGATGACCCGCGAGCAGCTGATCGACACCAACTCCGGCATCGTGCGCAGCGTCGTAGAGAAGGTGGTGAAGTTTTCGCCGGAGGCCTACCTGCTCGTCGTCACCAACCCGCTGGACGCGATGACCTATCTCACCTACAAGGTCTCCGGCTTCCCGCGCGAACGGGTGATCGGCGAGTCCGGAGCGCTCGATACGACGCGTTTCCGCACCTTCATCGCCAAGGAAGTGGGCGTTTCCGTCGAGGACGTGCACGCCATGGTGATCGGGGCGCATACGGACAAGGACATGGTGCCCCTCCCGCGCTTCGCCAACGTCGGCGGCGTGCCGCTTTCGAACCTGGTGAGCGCGGAGCGCGTTGAGGCCATCGTCGCCCGCACCCGCCGGGGCGGAGCGGAGATCACCGAGCTGATGGGGTCGTCCGCCTTCTTCGCGCCGGGCGCGGCGATCGCTCAGATGGTCGAGGCGATCGTGCGGGACAAGAAGCGTCTCATCGCGAGCTCCGTCTACCTCGACGGCGAGTACGGCGAGCGCGACGTCTGCATCGGGGTGCCGGTGGTCCTGGGCGGCGGCGGGGTGGAGCGCATCATCGAACTGCCGCTGGACGAGCAGGAGCGCGCCGCCTTCCAGGCCTCGGTCGCCGCGGTGCGGGAGCACATCGGGACGCTGAAGCTGTAGGCCGCATCTGCGGGATGGATCTCCGGCCGGTGGTCCTCGACGGCGCGCACGTGCGGTTGGAGCCGCTGTCGCTGGACCACCTGCCGGCGCTGACCGCAATCGGCCTCGATCCCGAGCTCTGGCGCTGGACCACGCAGATCGTCCGTTCCCCGCAGGAGATGGAAGCGTACGTCCGCGGCGCTTTGGCGGAGCAGGCCGCAGGCCGCGCCCTGCCCTTTGCCACCGCGCACAAGGGCGCCGGACGCATCGTGGGCAGCACCCGTTTCGGCGCGATCGAGCCCGCGCACCGCCGCGTCGAGATCGGCTGGACCTGGGTCGGCTGCCCCTGGCAGCGCACCGTGGTGAACACCGAAGCCAAGTACCTGATGCTGCGCCACGCCTTCGAGACGTGGGGCTGCGTGCGGGTCGAGTTCAAGACCGACGCGCTGAACGTGCGCTCTCGCCAGGCGCTGCTCCGGATCGGGGCGAAGGAAGAGGGGATCCTGCGCTCTCACCTGATCACCGCCACGGGACGGGTGCGTGATTCCGTGTACTTCAGTATCATTGCGGAGGAGTGGCCCGCGGTCCGGGCGCACCTCGAGGAGAAGCTGCGTCGATGAAGCTGCACGAGTTCCAGGCGAAAGAGCTCTTCCGCACGCACGGCATCCCCGTGCAAAATGGCGTCATCATCGAGCGGCCGGACCAGATCGAGGGGCTGACGCTACGCTATCCTGTGGTCCTCAAAGCGCAGGTGCTGGTGGGAGGCAGAGGAAAGGCCGGAGGCATCAAGCTGGCTCAGACCCCCGCCGAAGCCCGCGACCGCGCGTCGGCGATCCTGGGAATGTCGATCAAGGGCGAGCCGGTCCGCCGGCTGCTGGTGGCCGAGGCGGTGAACATCGGCGCGGAGTACTACCTGGCGTTCATCGTCGATCGCAGCACGCGCGGTCTTACCGCGATCGCCTCCGCCGCGGGCGGGGTGGACATCGAGGAAGTGGCCCGCACCGCGCCGGAGAAGATCGCCAGGGAGAGCGTCGATCCCTTCCTCGGCTTCCCCGGCTTTCAAGCCCGCGGCCTCGGCCGGAAGCTTGGGCTTGAAGGCCAGCTCCTGAAAGACTTCGTCGCGATCGCCACCGCCCTGTACCGCCTCTGCCAGGCTGAAGATGCCGAACTGGCGGAGATCAACCCCCTCGGCGTCGTCGCCGGCCGGCTGCTCGCCGTGGACGCGAAGGTGATCATCGACGACAACGCCGTCTTCCGGCACAAGGACCTCCCGAGGAATGAGGAGCTGACGGATCTGGAACGGGAGGCGAAGGGCGCCGGACTGTCCTACGTGGAGCTGGACGGCGACATCGCGATCATCGGCAACGGCGCCGGGCTGGTGATGTCCACCCTGGACATGGTGGCGCACTTCGGCGGCGCCCCGGCCAACTTCCTCGACGTCGGCGGCGGCGCCTCGGAAGAGAACATGCGCCAGGCGATCACCATCGTCACCCGCAAGCCCGGCGTGCGCGCGCTGCTCGTGAACATCTTCGGGGGCATCACCCGCTGCGACGACATCGCCCGGGCCATCGCCGCCACCCCGCCGCCGCTGCCGATGGTGGTGCGGCTGACCGGCACCAACGAGGACGAAGGCCGTACGATCCTCAGGGCGGCCGGGTACGACGCCTTCATCGAACCCGAGGAGGCGGTGCGGCGCGCCGTGGCCCTGGCCCGGGGACGCGCGTGACCGTGCGCCTGATCGTCCACTCGCGCCGGGGCAAGTGGAAGGGCGGCGCTTCGCTGGCGGCGCGGCTTCTCGTCGCCGTCACGGTGGTGTCGCTAGCTCTCGTTCCCGGCCGCCCCCCGACCGTTGCTCAGGCGCGCGCGATTCCTCAGCCGGTCCGCCATGTTGTCATTCTCAGCATCGACGGCGCCCGGGCTGACGCGACGCGAGCGGTCATCTCGTCGGCCCTGCTGGCCAGGGCGGCGTACTCATGGACTGCGCAGACCACGCTGCCGAGCTCGACGTTGCCCGCGCACACCTCGATGCTCACCGGTGTGCCGCCCGCGGTGCACGGCATGCGCAGCAATCCGGACAACCCCAGAGGCTACATTCAAATTCCTACGGTCTTCTCGGTCGTCACCCAGAACGGCGGCCGCGCCGCGGCCTTCGTCAACAAGCGCAAGCTGTTGTTCCTCGTACGGCCAGGCACAGCGGCTCGTGCGGAGTATCTACCGTACCCGCGGTACAAAATGCTGGCAGCCGTACAGGAGGCCACGCGGTACTTGGTGCAGCACGAGCCGCGACTGTTGTTCATCCACGTTGCCGATCCGGACGCCCAGGGACATCGTTACGGCTGGACGACCGAACCTTATATCGCGGCGATGCGACAGGTCTCCGAGGCCGTCTCGGCCATCCTCGACGTCCTTATGCGCATGGGGCGTCTCGACGACAGTCTGGTCATCGTCACCGCCGACCACGGAGGGCGGGGTCGTCTGCACGGCGGCAGCAGTCCCGAAGAGACGACCGTTCCCTGGCTGGCCTTCGGCGCCGTGCAGCCGGGACCGATCATAAAGCCCGTCATGATCTATGACACCGCCGCCACCGCCGTCGCCGCGCTCGGCCTGGCGATACCGCGCACGTGGCTGGGGGCACCGGTCGTGCAGATCGTGGAGAAGGTGCGATGAGTATTCTGATCAACAAGCAGACCCGCGTGGTCGTACACGGCATCACAGGCTACCAGGGCGAGTTCCACACGGCGCGCATGCTGGAGTACGGCACCGCTGTAGTGGCCGGTGTGACCCCGGGCAAGGGCGGCGCCACCGTCCACAGCGTGCCCGTCTTCGAGACGGTCGCCGAGGCGGTGCAGGAGACCCAGGCCAACGCCTCCTGTATCTTCGTCCCCGCCGCCGCGGCGAAGGACTCCGTACTCGAGGCGATCGCGGCCGGGATGAACCCGATCGTGGTCATCTCGGAGGGGATCCCGATCCAGGACACCATCCTGTTCGTGACGCTGGCGCGGCGGCAGGGGCTGTCGATCGTCGGACCCAACTGCCCGGGGCTGGCCTCGGCGGGGGAAAGCAAGATCGGGATCATGCCGAATCACCTCTTCAAACCCGGCCCGGTCGGCGTCGTCTCCCGCAGCGGCACGCTGACCTACGAGATCGTCGCCGCGCTGACCAGGCAGGGGATCGGGCAGAGCACCGCGCTCGGTCTGGGCGGCGATCCGGTGGTCGGGACGACCTTCACCGACGCGCTGCGGATGTTCCAGGACGACCGGGCGACGCGGGCCATCGTCATGATCGGCGAGATCGGCGGCAGCGCCGAGGAGGAAGCGGCGGCCTTCATCAAGGCGCACGTCACCAAGCCCGTCGTCGGCTACATCGCCGGGCGCACGGCGCCGCCCGGCAAGCGCATGGGCCACGCCGGCGCGGTGATCTCGGGCAGCGCGGGCACGGCCGGGGCGAAGATCGAGGCCCTCCGCGCGGCGAAGGTGGCGGTGGCCACCCTGCCGGCCGAGGTGGCCCAACTCGTGGCGGAGGTGCTGTGATGCAGCGGCGGTTGATGCGCTCGCGGAAACACCGCATGATCGCGGGGGTGTGCGGCGGGGTCGCCGACTATCTGGACGCGGACCCCACGATCGTGCGCCTCTTGTGGGCGCTGATTACGATCTTCCCCGGCACGCTCCCGGTCGGGCTGCTGGGATACATCGTTGCGTGGATCATCATTTCGGAGGAGCCCGCGACCACCTAGGAGGTCTCGATGCAGGGATTCCTGCTGCGCTGGTTCTTCAACACGATCGCCATCTACCTCACCACCCGGATCGTCTCCGGGCTCCGCGTGCCCGACCTGGGCGGAGCGATCATCGCCGCCCTGGTCCTGGGGATCGTCAACGCCGTCATCCGGCCGCTGCTGCTGATCCTCACGCTGCCGGTCAACATCCTCACCCTGGGTCTGTTCACGCTGGTGATCAACACGATCATGCTCTACCTGGTGGCGGCGGTGACGCCGCTGGCGATCAGCAACTTCTGGTCGGCCTTCATCGGCGCGCTGTTGATCGCGATCATCTCCACGCTGCTCAGCCGACTCCTCACCACGTGACGGTGGTACACTACCGATAAGACAAAACGCGGGAGCGTCCTCGTGCCGAGATCGGCGGCGAGCCGGCGCCAGGTGCGGCTGCCGGTCGCCGACATCCAGTTCCTCATCATCACCGGGCTGTCCGGCGCCGGGAAGTCGAACACGATGAAGGTGTTCGAGGACCTCGGCTTCTTCTGCGTGGACAACCTCCCCCCGGCCCTGGTGCCGAAGTTCGCCGAACTCTGCCTCTCTAGCGACGGCCGCATCCTCCGCGCCGCCCTGGCCATCGACGTGCGCGGCGGCGAGTTCTTCGATGATCTCTTTGCCGCGCTCGCCCAGCTCGAGGAGATGGGTGTCGAGTACCAGATCCTGTTCCTGGACGCTTCGGATGAGGTGCTGGTGCGCCGCTTCGAGGAGACCCGGCGCAAGCATCCCCTGGCCCAGGCCGGGGGCATCCTGGAGGGCATCCGCGCGGAGCGCGAGCGTCTCCAGGCGGTGAAGGAACAGGCGGACAAGATCATCGACACCACCGCCCTCAGCGTCCACGACCTGCGCCAGGAGATCATGGACACCTTCGTCCGCGGCGGTCGGGAGGGCGCGCTGACCGTGGGCGTCGTCTCGTTCGGCTACAAGTACGGCATCCCGCTGGACGCCGACCTGGTCTTCGACTGCCGGTTCCTGCCCAATCCGCACTACGTGGAGGCGCTGCGGCCGCTGCCGGGGGAGAGCCCGGAGGTGCGCCGCTTCGTCCTGTCGCAACCCGCGAGCCAGGAGTTCATGCGCAAGCTGACCGAGATGATGGACTACCTCCTGCCGCAGTACGTGGAGGAGGGGAAGTCGCATCTGACCGTGGCCATCGGCTGCACGGGCGGCAAGCACCGTTCCGTGGTCCTGGCCGATGAACTCACGACGTATCTGAAGGATCGCGGCTACAAGGTCAACATCCGGCACCGCGACGTACGCAAGGAATAGGAGAGAGCGGCGTGAGCGTCCGACTGCGGCAGTGGTCGCGCTGGTTCGCGCCGGGGATCGGCGTGAAGCGCTGGGCGGTGGTGCTGGCCGGCGGCATCCTGGTGATCGGGGCCGGGGCGTCCCTGCTGGTGAACTTCAAGCCGCTGGGCTGGCTGGAGCATCTCGTCTTCCGTGCCGCGCTCTCGCTCCTGATCCTGACCCAGGGCTCGATCTCTCCGACGGTCTTCGGCACCGTTCTCATCCTGGCCGGCGGGGCCCTCGTCTTCTACGGCCTGCGCGGGACGATCCAGTCCATCGCCGGGGCGCTGATGCCCCGCGGCGAGACGCCCCTGGTGGACGTCCTGCACCAGCAGCGCCATCGCCGGCGCGGCCGCCGGGTCGTGGCGATCGGCGGCGGCACGGGCCTCTCCACGCTGCTGCGCGGGCTCAAGGAGTACACCGACCACCTCACCGCCGTGGTCACCGTCTTCGACGACGGCGGCTCCTCGGGCCGCCTGCGCCGCGAGCTGGGGATCCTCCCGCCCGGAGACATCCGTGACTGTCTGGTGGCGCTCGCCGAGAGCGAGCCGCTGATGACGCAGCTCTTTGAGTACCGCTTCCAGGGCGGGGCGCTGGACGGGCACGCTTTCGGCAACCTGTTCATCGCCAGCTTGGCCGGTGTGACCGGAGATCTGGAGAGCGCGGTCAAGGAAACGAGCAAGGTCCTGAACATCCGCGGCCGTGTGCTTCCCTCTGCCGTGGAGGACGTCGTGTTGGCAGCCACGTTCGAGGATGGTTCGGTCATAGAAGGCGAGTCGCAGATCACCCGCGCCCGCAAGCGTATCGCTACGGTCGCCCTCAAGCCCGCCGACGTCGCCCCGGTCCCCGAGGTCCTGCAGGCTCTGGCGGAGGCCGAGCTCATCGTGCTGGGCCCCGGCAGCCTCTACACGAGCGTCATCCCGAATCTGCTGGTGCGCGGGATCGCCGACGCCATCCGCAGTAACCGCGCCGCCTTACGCGTCTACGTCTGCAACGTGATGACCCAGCCCGGCGAGACCGACGGCTTCTCCGCCGGCGAGCACGTCCGCAAGCTCATCGGCCAGGTCGGCGACGGCCTCTTCACCCATGTCCTCGTCAACGTCCAGCGCCCGCGGAACCGGTCGCTGTTGGCCCGCTACGAGGCGGAGGGCGCCACCCCGGTCGAGCCTGATGTGGAAGCGATCCGCGCACTCGGGGTGATCCCGGTGGAAGCCCACCTGATCAGCGAAGAGGATGTGGTCCGCCATGACCCGGCCTCCGTGTCGCGCGCCCTGATGCGTCTGCTCGTCGCCGGTACACCCCTGCGCGAACCGGTCGCCGCCGAAGCCCGCTAGCCCGGACACGCAGTCGAATCGCCCTACCGCCGATCGAGGCGGCCCTTCCCGTTTCCTCCGCCAGTCTCGGCCCGCTGCCTCGATCGCGAGAAGTCTAGCAAGACACGACTCAGGGAATGGGGACCCCCTGGGTCAGCAGCCCGAGCAGCAGCTCCCTGAGATCTCTGTCGACTTTGCCAATTAACTCGTGTGCAGATGATTTCAGTTGGGATCAGTACTTCAGGGAGAGGGCAGCACGAAAGCAGAGAAGGTAATTGAGGTGCTCCCCCAACTTTGGTCCAGCCTTTACCCGTACTGCGCCACGTCCTTCGGACGTCGGATAGACCCGCGGCCACGAGCCATCGGGCCGCAAACGTCGGGGGCGCTGCGTCGCCCAGGCTAGAATGCGGTCTCCTTTTGTTGTACTCGTCGCGCCAAGTCGCGAGCTGCGCGCGGGCCTCGGCCAGGCCGGCGAACAAGCGTCCGAACGGGACCGTCTTCCAGTTCTTCACCTACACCTATGACGCCAACGGGAACCGGATCACCCAGGCCGACGGGACCGGGGCGACGACCTTCACCTATGAGGCTCTGGACCGCCTCACCGCTGCGGCCTGTCCACGGTGTGACTTACCGTGTGGCAGGTAGACTCCTTGCCCTGAGCCGGCGTGTAATGCTTGAGAATCACCCCCGGGCCGTCTGCATTCGGGGCCTCGGTAATCCGCCGCGCGAGCGGGTGTGGCGAGTTCCCTGCGAGTAGGTACTGCACCCAACGCGCAAGGAGTCCCCTGAGCGCCGCGCGAATTGGCCAGATTGGCGTTTTTGACCTGCGGAGGTCGCTCCTAGACGATGCCCAAGGTGGTCCTGGACTGGCTGTACGTGGGCGTGTTCGCGGTCGTGGGCGTCGTCCTGGCCGTGGTCCCGCTCGTCGTCGTCTGGCTGCTGGCCCCGCGCTTGAGCCTCCCGCAGAAGCGGCTCACCTACGAGTCCGGGGTCGTCCCCTTCGGCCAGGCCTGGGCGCAGTTCAACGTCCGCTATTACCTGTTCGCGCTGGTCTTCGTGGTGTTCGACGTCGAGGTGATCTACCTGTACCCGTGGGCGATCGTCTTCCGGCAACTGGGAGCGTTCGCCTTCTACGAGATGGTGATCTTCCTCGGCATCCTCCTGGTGGGGCTCGCCTACGCCTGGCGCAAGGGCGCCCTTGAGTGGGTGTGAGTCGTGTCCACGTTCGTTGAGATCCTGAAGGCGATCGGCCTCGCGGTCCTCATCTTCACCTTCCTGGCCGTCGTCGGCGCGATGTACGGCGTCTACCTGGAGCGCAAGATCAGCGGCTGGATCCAGGTCCGCTACGGCCCCATGCACGTCGGCCGCTGGGGGCTGCTGCAGACGATCGCGGACACGATCAAGCTCCTGCAAAAGGAGCACATCACGCCCCGGCGCGCCGACGTCATGATCTTCAACACCGCGCCGATCATCGTGGCCGTGGCCGGGCTGCTGGACTGGGTCGTCATTCCCTTCGGCACGGGCTTCGGCCGCTATCTGGTCGTGCGCGACATCAACATCGGCGTAGTGTACTTTGCGGCGATGGCCTCGCTCACGGTGATCGGCATCCTCACCGCGGGGTGGGCCAGCAACAACAAGTACGCCCTGCTCGGGGGACTGCGTTCAGCCTCCCAGATGATCAGCTACGAGATCCCGCTGGCCCTGGGGCTGCTCTGGGCGGCGATGATCGCCGGGACGCTCTCCACTGTGGGCATCGTCGAGGCGCAGCGCGGCGGGTGGTTCCTCTTCAAGGTCCCGCCGCTAGGGTTTCTGGCGGCGCTGCTCTTCCTGGCTGCGGCCACGGCGGAGGTGAACCGGGTGCCGTTCGACCTGCCGGAGGCGGAGTCGGAGCTGGTCGCCGGCTACTTCGCCGAGTACACGGGGATGCGGTTCGCCCTGTTCCAGTTGGGCGAGTACGCTGAGATGTACGCGATGTCGGCGATGGCGGCGATCCTGTTCCTGGGCGGCTGGCTGGAGCCCAACATGCCGCAGTGGGTCTGGGCGCTGCTGGGCATCGGCGCCCTCGCCATGGCTGCGTTCATCCGCTTCTCCGTGCTGCGTCAGGTGATGCTGGTGCGCCCGATCCTCGCCCTCGCCGTCCTGGGAGCAGTGATCTGCGGGCTGATGGTCCTCGGCATCGGGCTCGGACGGACACCAGTGCTGCCCTCGATCGTCTGGTTCTTCATCAAGCTCTTCGCGCTGGTCTTCTTCCTGATGTGGATGCGCTGGACGTACCCGCGCCTGCGATTGGACCAGCTGCTGAACCTGTCCTGGAAGGTGCTGCTGCCCGTGGGCCTGCTGAACATCCTGCTCACGGGGCTGCTCCTCACGGTGGCCCAGTGATGGGCGAACTGGCCGCGTTCATCGTCCTCTCCCTGGTGATCCTCATCCCGGCCGTGATCGTGGTCACCAGCCGCAATATCGTGCGCAGCGCCCTCTCTCTGGTCCCCACCTTTCTTGGGGTGACCGGTTTCTACATCATGCTCCAGGCGGAGTTCGTCGCCGGCATCCAGGTGCTGATCTACGCCGGCGCGATTACCGTGCTCATCCTCTTCGTGATCATGCTCACGGAAGGCGGTTCGGGCGTGGACGTGCGCCAGATGAACGAGCAGGTCCCCCTCGGTGCCACCGCGGCCCTGTGGCTGGCCTTCCTCATCCTGGTGGTCCTCTTCCGCACGCAGTGGCCGGCCGCAAGCGGCCAGCCGCCGGCTTACAACGCCGCGACGATCGGGAGCGCGTTTCTCTCGAGTTACGTCCTGATCTTCGAGGTCACCAGCCTGGTGCTGCTGCTGTCCCTGATCGGGGCGATCGTCATCGCGAGGCGAGAGGAATGACCGTCGGGCTCACCCACTACCTGGTCGTCAGCACGCTGCTGTTCTGCCTGGGGCTGTACGGCGTCCTCACCAGGCGGAACGCCGTGGCCATCCTGATGGGGATCGAGCTGATGCTGAACGCCGGCAACATCAACCTGGTGGCGTTCAACCGCTACGTGGCCCCGGGGGCGGTGAACGGCCACGTTTTCGCCCTGGTCGTGATCACCCTGGCGGCGTGCGAGGCCGCGGTCGGGCTGGCCCTGGTCATGGCCGCCTACCGCAGCCTGGAGACGGTCCACGTCGATGAGATCAACGTCATGAAGTGGTGAGCATGCTCGCCTACGCCTGGATCATCCCCCTGCTGCCCTTCCTGGCCTTCTGGCTGATCGTCTTTTTCGGGCGGGCGCTGCCGGGACAGGGGGCCTACGTCGCAATCGGGGCCCTGCTGATCGACGCCCTGTTCTCGATCGGCATCCTGGCCCAGGTCCTGGGTGGCGCCACGTACGAGGCGAATCTGGTCTGGGCCGTGCTGGGGAATCGGACGTTGGAGGTCGGCTACCAGATCGACCCGCTGACCGCGGTGATGCTGATCGTGGTCACGGTGGTCGGGTCGCTGATCTTCATCTACTCCGTCGGCTACATGCACGGCGACCCGCGCTACCCGCGGTTCTTCGCCTACATGTCGCTGTTCGCCGCCTCGATGCTCACCCTGGTCCTGGCGAACAACCTCCTCCTGCTCTACGTCGGGTGGGAGGGCGTGGGGCTGTGCAGCTACCTGCTGATCGGCTTCTGGTTCGAGCGGCCCGCTGCGGCCCGCGCCTCGCTGAAGGCGTTCGTCACGACCCGCATCGGCGACACCTTCATGTTCATCGGGATCCTGCTCATCTTCTTTACCGTCGGCACGCTGCAGTTCGACAGGATCTTCGAGGCCGTGGAGGCGGGGCACCTGGCCGGGCCGCTGCTGACCCTGGCGGCGCTGTTGATCTTCGGCGGGGCGGTCGGCAAGTCGGCTCAGCTTCCCCTGCACGTCTGGCTGCCGGACGCGATGGAAGGGCCCACGCCGGTCTCCGCCCTGATCCACGCCGCGACGATGGTCGCCGCGGGGGTCTACCTGGTGGCCCGCGGCTACCTGCTGTTCTTCAGCAGCCCCGACCACACCGCGCTTACCGTCGTGGCCTGGGTCGGCGGGATCACCGCCTTCATGGCGGCGACGATCGGCATCGTGCAGGACGACATCAAACGCGTGATGGCCTACTCCACGATCAGCCAGCTCGGCTACATGATGCTGGGCCTGGGCGTGCTGGGCTACACGAGCGGCGTCTTTCACCTCATGACGCACGCCTTCTTCAAGGCGCTGCTGTTCCTCGGCGCCGGGTCGGTCATCCACGCCATGCACACCAACGACATGAAGGAGATGGGCGGGCTGGCCCGGGCGATGCCCTACACCTATTGGACGATGCTGGTCGGCGGGCTGGCCCTGGCTGGGATTCCCCCCCTGTCCGGCTTCTGGAGCAAGGACGAGATCCTGCTCGAGGCCGCCCACAACAACCAGGGCCTCTTCATCCTCGGGCTCCTCACCGCCTTCCTCACCGCCTTCTATGTCGGCCGGATGATGTTCTATACCTTCAGCGGGACGCTGCGCAGCCACCATGCGCACCCGCACGAATCCCCGGCCGTGATGACGGTGCCCCTCGTCATCCTGGCGGTCTTCGCCGCGGTGATCGGGTTCGTGGGCGCGCCGTTCCTGGGCAACCCCTTCGGCCGATTCCTGCCCTTCGCAGGGGCGGCGCACGGGGAGGCGGGCGAGGCGGCCCTCGGGTTCGACCCGGCGGTGGCCGCCTCCTCCACGATGGTGGCGCTGGCCGGGCTCCTCGCCGCGGCCGTCGTGTACTACTGGAAGTGGGTGCCGTCCAGCACGCTGCGGCGGATCGGCCGGCCGCTCTATATCCTGCTCGTGCGCAAGTACTACTGGGACGAGTTCTACCGGTGGACCGTGGTGCGGCCGACGGTCTGGATCGCGCGCCAGCTGCGGGTCTTCGACCTGTACGTCATCGACGGCGCGGTGAACGCGGTGGGGACGGTTTTCGTCTGGTTCGCGCGCCTGTACCGGCTGTTCGACCTGTACGTCGTGGACGGGCTGGTCAACCTGCTGGGCTGGATCACCGGGCGGGTGGGCGCCGTGCTGCGTCACGTGCAGACCGGCCGCCCGCAGAATTACCTGCTCGCCATCGCGCTCGGGGTGATCGTCCTCGTGATTGGAGGGATTCTGCGCTGATGCTGAGCCTCATCACCTTTCTGCCGCTGGGCGGGGGCCTGCTCATCCTGCTCCTGCCGAAGACGAACCACGCCCTGATGAAGAACGTGGCGCTGCTGGCCTCCACGGCCTCCTTCGTCCTCAGCCTGGTCCTCGTCGCCGGCTACCAGATCGGCGGCGGGATGCAGTTCCAGGAGCTCTACGGCTGGATCCCGGCGATCAACGTCAACTATCACCTCGGAGTGGACGGGTTGAGCCTCCCCCTGCTGGTGCTGACCACGCTGCTCAGCCTGCTCTCCGTGGTCTACTCCTGGCGGATCGACCACCGGTTGAAGGAGTACCTGTTCCTGTTCCTCCTGCTCGAGACGGGGATGAACGGCGTCTTCGTCGCGTTGGATTTCTTCCTCTTCTATATCTTCTGGGAGATCACGCTGGTCCCGATGTACTTCCTGATCGCGATCTGGGGCGGGCCGCGCAAGGAGTACGCGGCAATCAAGTTCTTCCTCTACACGCTGGTCGGGTCGCTGGCCATGCTGCTGGCTATCCTGCTGCTGTACTTCAACAGCGACCCGCGTACGTTCGGGATGCTCGAGCTGATCCGCCAGCAGCCGCTGGCCCGCGCGCCGCTGCTGGGGGCGCTGGCCTTCTGGGGCTTCTTCCTGAGCTTCGCGATCAAGGTGCCGATGTGGCCGTTCCACACCTGGCTTCCCGACGCGCACGTCGAGGCGCCGACGGCGGGCTCGGTCATCCTGGCCGGCATCCTGCTGAAGATGGGGACCTACGGCTTCGTCCGGGTGAGCCTGCCGATGCTGCCCGAGGCGTTCAAACAGTACGCCGTCCCGGTCGCGGTGCTGGCGCTGCTGGGGATCGTCTACGGCGCGCTCGTGGCCATGGCCCAGACCGATCTGAAGAAACTCGTCGCCTACAGTTCCGTCAACCATATGGGCTACGTGATGCTCGGCATCGCCGCCGCCGCCGCGGCGTTTGGGGATCCGGGCAAGGCGCAGGCCGCGGCCACGGCGCTCAACGGCGCGGTCTTCGAAATGGTCGCGCACGGCATCATCACGGGCGCGCTGTTTCTCATCGTCGGCGTGCTCTACGACTACCGCGCGCATACCCGCGGGGTGGATGAGTTCGGCGGGCTGGGCGCGCGCCTGCCCGTGTACACCGGGATCACCACGATGGCGATGCTGGCCTCCCTGGGGCTGCCCGGGCTGATGGGCTTCGTCGCGGAGTTCCTGATCTTCGTCGGTTCGTTCGGGATCTTCCCGTACCTGACAGCCGTGGCGGTCACCGGCGTGGTCTTCAGCGCGGCCATGTTCCTGTGGACGATCCAGCGGATCTTCCTGGGGCCGTTCAACGAACGCTGGACCCACCTTCCCGACATGGACGGGCGGGAGAAGGTGGCTCTGGTGCCCCTGGCGGCCATCATGCTGATCTTCGGCATCTACCCGCGGCCGCTGCTGGACGTCATCAACGCGGCGATGTCGGTCCTGGCCGGAGCGGTGCGCTAGGCGATGACTCCCGCGCCTTCTGATCTCTGGTCGATCGGCCCGGAACTGTGGCTGGCCGCCCTCGGCGTGGTCGTCCTTCTCCTCGACCTGTTCATGCCGGCCGGGCGCAAAGGCTGGGTCGGCGGCGTGGCCGCGGGAGGTCTGCTGCTCACCCTGGTGCCGATCTCGGCGATGCTGGGCTGGAACCCGCGGACGGTCTTCTTCGGCACTTACGCGGTGGACGGCTTCGCCGTGTTCTTCAAGGTCATCACCGTCGTCGCGACCGCGCTCGTGATCCTGGCCTCGCTCGATACCCTGCGCAGCCGCTTCGAAGGCGAGTTCTACGCGCTGCTGGTGTTCACGGCGCTCGGGCTCGTGCTCATGGCGGCGAGCACCGACCTCATCCTGCTGGCCCTGGCCATCGAGTACGTCAGCCTGACCAGTTACGTGCTGGCCGGTTTCCTGAAGGCCAGTCCGAAGAGCAACGAGGCCGGGATCAAGTACTTCCTCTTCGGCGCGGCGGCCTCGGCCGTGATGTTCTTCGGGTTCTCCATCGTCTACGGGTTGAGCGGCTCCACCAACCTCTACGACATCGCCGGACGTCTGCGCGCGGCGCCGCTGCCGGCGCTGTACCTGGGCGTGGCCCTCATGCTGGCCGGCTTCGGCTTCAAGATCTCGATGGTCCCCTTCCACCAGTGGACGCCCGACGTCTACGAAGGCGCGCCGACCCCGGTGGCGGCCTTCCTCTCCGTGGCCAGCAAGGCGGCGGGCTTCGCCGCCCTGGTGCGGGTGTTGCTCGTGGCCATCGACCCGGGTCGGGTGGACTGGGTGCTGCTGCTCTCCATCCTGGCCGCGGCGACGATGACGCTGGGCAACCTGCTGGCCCTGCCGCAGCGCAACATCAAACGCATGCTCGCCTACTCCAGCATCAGCCACGCCGGCTTCATCCTGATCGGCGTGGCGGCCTTCAAGGGGAACTTCGGGACACCGGGGCTGCTCGTCTATCTCCTGGGGTACATGTTCACGCAGCTGGGCGCGTTCTTCGTCGCGGTGCTCATCGGCGCGCAGCTGCGCACCGACGAGATCCCGGACTACGCCGGGCTGGCCCGGCGCGCCCCGGTGTCGAGTTTCCTCATGGCGGTGTTCATGCTGTCGCTGACCGGGCTGCCGCCGACGGCGGTGTTCGTCGGGAAGTTCTATGTCCTGGCCGCGGCGATCGAGACCGGGTTGCTCTGGCTGGCCGTCGTCGGGATCGTGAACAGCGTGATCTCGCTCTTCTATTACGTGGGTGTCATCCGGGCGATGTACGTCATGTCCGCCCCGAGCGAGACCCCCATCCCCGAGCCCCCGGCCCTGCAGGTGGCCCTGGGCATCGCCGGGCTGGGCACCCTGATTATCGGCCTGTATCCGGAGCCCCTGATCCAGTTGGCGAGGAACGCCACCCTGCTGCTGCGGCTGTAGCGCCCGCCTGGCGACCCGGCGGTTGACGCTGTTTCCCCGCGTTTGATATGATGCTCCCGGTTTCCGGCCCAGGATCGCGGCAGACGCCGTGGTCCTGGGTTTTGTCGGGATTGGGCGTCTACCTCAACTCCAGGTGACGTGATGACGGCCAAGGGCGGCCACGCGGACGAGAACCTCCTCCAGCTCATCGCCGCAAAGGAAAAGGAACTCGAGCAGCGGGTGGCGCAGGCCCGCGAGCAGGCGCGCCGGTTGGTCGACGACGCGCAGCGCGAAGCGTCCACGATCCTTGAGCAGGCCCGCCGCGAGGCGGCGCGACTGCAGGAGCGCACCCAGGCGGAGATTGCCCGTGAGAGCGAGGCCGCGGCCGCGCAGCGCCTGATCCAGGCGGAGGCCGAGGCCAGGCAGATCAGCGCACGGGCCGCCGAGCGCCTCCCCCAGGCCGTCGAGCTCGTCGTGTCACGCGTCACGGGCGGCCTCTCCTGAGCATTCCCGGAGCGGGGCTTTCATGATCGTCGAGATGTCGCGGGTCATCGTGCTGGGGCCGAAGCGCCTCCTCGGGCCGGTCATCGAGGAGGTGCAGACCCTCGGCGCCCTGCACATCGACCACATCGAGTCCGAGGAAGCCCCCGTGGCACCTCTCCAGCTCTCCGAGGAGGAGACGCGGCGTCTGCAGCTGCTCGAGCGGGCGGTGACCCGGGCGGACGGTCTGCTCGCCTTGCTGCCTGTCCGCGGCGTCCCGTCGGGAGACGGCGCGGCGAGTGCGGCCGATCTGGCCGGGGTGACCACCGAAGAGCTCGATGCCCGGGTGGCCGAAGTGGAACAGCGCGTCAGGGAACTGACGCGTGCGCGCCTCGAACTGGAGGAGGAACTCTCCCTGATCGCCTCCTACGAGGGCGCGGTGCGGGCGCTGTCGCCGCTGCTGAACGCCCTGGCCGGGAGCAAGACCCTGGAGTCCATCGGCTTCCTCCTGAACACCAGAGACCTCACCGTCGCCACCGCCATCCGCAACGAGCTGGTCAAGGCCACCGATGGCCGGGTCGAGGTCGTCAGCCGCATCGTCGACGAGAGCCGGATCGGCGTCGTGGTCGCCTCTCGCAAGCAGGACGCCGACCTCGTCCGCCCGGTACTCTCCCGCGCCGGGGTGAGCGAGCTCCGCCTGCCAGCGCGGTTCGCCGGGGCCCAGCCCTCCGACGCCATCGCCCTGATGGAGCGGCGGAAGGCGGAAACCCCGAAAGAGATCGAGCGCATCGATCGTGAGGTCGCCGGGATCGCTCAGGCCCGGCGGTCCTGGATCGCGGGAGCGCGCGCCGTCCTCGCCGATCGCCTGGGACAGATGAAGGTGGTGCCCGAGCTCGCCCAGTCGCGGTACACCTTCATCCTGCACGGCTGGGCGCCGACCCGACGGGTGACGGAGATCCGCGCCCGGCTCCGGGAGCGGTTCGGCACCCACCTGGCCATCTACGACTCGCCGGCCGATCCGCACCACGACCCGGAGCGCGTGCCGGTGATGCTCGACAACGCCGGTTTCGTGCGGCCTTTCCAGCGGCTGCTGTCGCTGTTCCTCCCGCCGCGCTACGGGGCGTGGGATCCCAGCCCGGTCATGGCGATCACGTTTCCGATCTTCGTCGGCCTGGTGATCGGGGACGTGGGCTATGGTTTGCTGCTCTTCCTCCTGGGGTGGGTGTTCCGCAACCGGGCCAAGGCGGGGAGGGCCTTCGAGGTCGGCTTGCTCAACCTGCGCTTTCCGCCGCCGCTGCTGTCGGACGTCTCATTCCTCATCCGGGTCGCCGCATTCTGGATCATCGTCTTCGGCGTGATCTACGCGGAGTTCTTCGGGAATTTGCCGGAGACACTGTTCCACATCGAGCCCATCTTCAACCGCGTGCACGACACGAACCGGTATTTCCTCTTCATTATCGCCGCCGGCGTGCTGATGATCTTCTTCGGCCTCGCCGTGCACCTGATCCAGGCGCTGCGCCACCGTCACCTGGTCGGCGTCTTCGAATCCACGGTGATCATGCTCGGCACGGCGGGATTGCTGCTGTTCCTGGGGGCGCGCGGCGGCATCCTGCCCCAGGGGCTCGGGCCGGTCGGCCTGTACGTCTTTGTGGCCGGCATCGCCGTGGCGCTGCTGTCCCTGATCGTGGAGCGAGACCCCATCAAGCGCTTTCTGTGGCTCCTGGAGAGCACATCCGCCTTCGGGCACATCCTGTCCCACGCGCGACTCATGGCGTTCGGTCTCGCCGCGGCGGCCCTGGCCAACGCGGCCAACCAGCTGGGGACCCAGGCCGGCAGCCTGGGCGTCATCATGGCCATCGTCGTGGGGGCCCTCTTCCAGTTGATCTTCTTCGTGTTCACGATCATCGGTCATGTCATCCAGCCGGCGCGTCTGCACTGGGTGGAGTTCTTCAGCAAGTTCAAGTTCCATGAGGAGACGGGCCGGCGCTATCAGCCATTCCAGAAGTCGGAAGGGGCTTGACGGAGCTTGACCCAGGCTTCACCCGGCCCGCGGTACGATAAGCCCGGAAGGGCCGGTGGAAGAGAGACACTTCGGGAGGTGAGTCGGTTGAAGAGAGCGGTGCTGGTGGTGATGCTGGCCCTGACCGTGACCCTGCTGCTGGCCGCGCTGGCGTTTGCCGCGCCCGAGGGGGAACCGGCGGCCCGGCCGACCGGCGCCGCGGCGGGCCTGCTGGGTCTGGCCGCGGCGATCAGCGTCGGGCTGGGCGCGATCGGCACGGCCTGGGCGCAGTCGCGTATCGGCGCGGCGGCGGCGGGCGCGATCGCGGAGCGGCCCGAGATCGGCGGTCTCATGCTGGTCTTCCTGGCCCTGCCGGAGACGATGATCATCCTGGGCTTCCTGGTGGCGTTCTTCGTCATCGGCAAGATCTAGCGGATGAGTTCTGAGCTGGTCGCCATCTTAGAGAGGGAATCCGCCGCGGAGATCGAGCGCATCCTGGCCGAGGCGCGCGAGCGCGCCGCGCAGGTCACCGCGGAGGCGCGCCGGCAGGCGGAGGACCAACTGCAGGCCGCGCGCGAGCGGGCGGAAGGCGAGCGCAAGGCGGCGCTGGCCCGGGCTGGAAGCGCCGCCCAGGTGCGGGCCGCGGCGCTCGTGCTGCGGGCCAAAGACCGCGCCATCGCCGAGGTCTTCACCCGCGCCGAGGCCGAGCTGCGCCGGATCCAGCAGGACAAGGCGCGCTATGCCGCCGCGCTGCGCGCCCTGATCCGCGAAGCCGCCACCGGGTTGAACGGACGCCTCGTGGTCGAGGTGCATCCGGAGGATCAGGATCTGTCGAAGCGAGCGGTGAGGGACCTGGGGCTGGATGCGGATGTGGCCACATCCGCCGACGTCAGTGGCGGGGTGCGCGTCTTCACCGCCGACCGGCGATTCGTGGTGGAGAATACCCTGGCCTCACGCGTCGAGCGCGTGAGGCCGGTGCTGGCATCAGAGGTCGCCCGGTTGCTGTGGGGGCGGTAGGTGCCTGACTTCCCGTACATCAACGCCCGGGTGCGCGCGATGCGCAGCCGTCTGCTGGATCCGGGGCGGATCGAGGAGCTGCTGGCCCTCCCCACCTTGGACGGATTCATCCAGGCGCTCAACGCCACGCCCTACGGCCACGATCTCCAGGAGGCCCTGGCGCGTTTCCCCGCGCTGCAGGCGGTGGACGCGGCGCTGGCCCGCAACTTCTACCGCGCGACGACGAAGATCCTCTCCTTCGCCGACGGCTCACCCCGGGCCCTGATCGAGGTCGTGCTGATGCGCTGGGACCTGATGAATCTCCTGCTCATCCTGCGGGGCAAGCACGGCGGGACGAGCGCGGAAGAGGTCACCGCAAATCTGATTCCCGCGGGCAGCCTGAACGAGGCCGCCCTGCGCGAGCTGGCCGGGCAGCCGGACATCCCGGCCGTCGTCGGCGCCTTCAGCGGTCTTGAGCACGTCTTTGCCGCTCCGCTCGCGGAAGGGCTGAGCGAGTACGCGGAGACGAAGGATCTGTTTGCGCTCGAGCTGCGCCTGGAACGCTTCTACGCCCAGCACGGCCTGCGCGTGGCACGCGGGAGCGGCCACAACCAGCAGGTCGTGCGCTCGTTGCTGCAGGACGAGCTCGACGCGACGAACGTGAAGACGGCGTTCAAACTGCAGCGGGCGGACCTCAGTGCGGAGGCGAAGACGCGCTTCTTCATTCCCGGCGGGCGGATCGTCGGTGAGGAGGCCTTCCTCCTGCTCGCCGACCGTCAGACCGTGGAGCAGGGGATGAAGTGGCTGCGGGTGCAGGGTTTCCCCGTGAAGACTGCGGGGGACGACCTGACCGCCTTCGAGCGCGACCTGGACCTGGCTATGACCCGGGCGCAAAGCGGGCTCTACCTGGGCGACCCGCTGGGCATCGACATCGTCATCGCCTATCTCTCGCTCAAGTACAATGAGGTGAAGAACCTGCGCCTGCTGGCACGCAGCAAGCAACTGGGCATTCCGCGCGACCGGGTTCGCCGGGAGATGGTGGTGGTGTAGCATGGCCTACCGGATGGCGGTGATCACCGACCCCGAAACCGCCACGGGATTCCGCCTGGCCGGCGTGGAGGTGCGGGAGGCCGGCTCCCCGCAGGCCGCCCTGGAGCAACTGCGGGCGCTGCTCACCCTCGACTACGGGCTGGTGGCCGTCAACGAATCGCTTCTGGAAGGGACCGAAGAGGAACGGAGCCGGCTGCTTCGAGACCGCGACCTGCCCATCGTCGTGCCCTTCCCCGCGGCCAAGGCCGTGATGGAGACCGGGGAAGCGTACATCGCGCGGCTGGTGAAAGAGCACATCGGATTCTACGTGAAGTTGAGGTAGGAGGTCGGCTATGGCCATCACGGGTTCGATCATCAAGATCGCCGGCCCCGCGGTGATCGCCAAGGGGATGACCGGGGCGCGGATGTACGACATCGTCCGCGTCGGCAAGGAAGGTCTGCTCGGCGAGATCATCCGCCTCGACGGGGATACCGCCTTCGTGCAGGTCTACGAGGACACCTCGGGGCTGTACGTCGGGGAGCCGGTGGAGAGCACGACCAACCCGCTCACCGTCGAGCTCGGACCCGGACTCCTCTTCGGCGTGTTCGACGGGATCCTGCGGCCGCTCGAGGCGGTGAAGGCGCAGAAGGGCGACTTCATCGCGCGCGGCGCCACGGTCCCCGCGCTGAGCCGCGAAAAGCGATGGGCGTTCCAGCCAGCGGTCAAAGCCGGAGATACGGTCGGACCGGGTGACGTCATCGGGTGGGTGCAGGAGTTCAATTTCAAGCACCAGATCCTCGTGCCGCCGATGGTCGCCGGCGGGGAGATCGCGGAGATCAAGGCCGGCGAGTTCACCGTGACCGACACGGTGGCCCGCCTGCGCGACGGGGCGGAGCTGCAGTTGATGCACCGCTGGCCCGTGCGCCAGGCCCGCCCGGTGCGCGAGCGCCTGGAGCCGCGCGAGCCCTTCATCACCGGGCAGCGCGTGCTCGACGTGCTGTTCCCCGTGGCGATGGGCGGCACCGCGGCCATCCCGGGACCGTTCGGCTCGGGCAAGACGATCACCCAGCAGACGCTGGCCAAGTGGGGCGACGCCGACGTCATCATCTACGTCGGCTGCGGGGAGCGCGGCAACGAGATGACCCACGTGCTCGACGAGTTCCCGGAACTGGAGGACCCGCGCACCGGCCGGCCGCTGATGGAGCGGACGATCATCATCGCCAACACCTCCAACATGCCGGTCGCGGCGCGCGAGGCGTCGGTCTACACCGGGATCACGCTGGCCGAGTACTGGCGCGACCAGGGCTTGAAGGTGGCGCTGATGGCCGACTCCACCAGCCGCTGGGCCGAGGCGATGCGCGAGATCTCCTCCCGCCTGGAGGAGATGCCGGCCGAGGAAGGCTACCCCTCCTACCTCAGCAGCCGCCTGGCCGCCTTCTACGAGCGCGCCGCGCGCGTGGTCTGCCTGGGGAATCCCGAACGACGCGGCTCGATCACCGTCATCGGCGCGGTCTCGCCCCCCGGAGGCGACTTCAGCGAGCCGGTCACGCAGGCCACGCTGCGCATCACCGGGACGTTCTGGGCCCTGGACGACAAACTGGCCAGCCGGCGGCACTTCCCGGCGATCAACTGGCTGCGCTCCTACAGCCTCTACGCCGACCTGTTCAGGGCCTGGTATCGCGACAACATGCCTCCGGACTTCGAAGAGCTGCGTAACCGCGCCGGGGCGCTGTTGCAGCGCGAGGCCGAACTGCAGGAGATCGTCCAGCTGGTCGGCCCCGATGCGCTGCAGGACGACCAGCGCATGGTGATCGAGGCGGGCAAGATGCTGCGCGAGGACTTCCTGCAGCAGAACGCCTTCACCGACGACGCGCACTGCCCGCTGATCAAGTCGTACGGGATCATCAAGGCCGTCGTGCACTTCTATGACCAGGCGCTCATCGCCCTGAAGCGCGGCATGCTCCTCGACGAGATCCTCAACCTGAAGCAGATCGAGGAGATCGCGCGCATGAAGGACGTGCCGAAGGACGAGTTCAGCGGCTACCTGGAAGGGTGGCTCCGCCGGCTGCCGGAGGCCTTCGGCGGCAAAGCGGCCGAGCCCGCCGTGGCCGGCGGGGAGGGCTAGCGATGGAACTGACGACGAAGCGCTACCAGTCCATCTCGTACATCTCCGGGCCGCTGCTGTTCGTCGAGGGCGCGAAAGACCTCAGCTACGGCGCGATCGTCAACATCCACCTGCCCGACGACACCGTGCGCGGCGGTCAGGTCATCGAGGTCTCGGAGAAGAACGCGGTGATCCAGGTCTTCGAGGAGACCACGGGCCTGGATCTGGCCCGCACCAGCATCAGCCTGCGCGAGGACGTGGCGCGTCTGGGCGTCTCCCGCGAGATCATCGGCCGGCGGTTCAACGGCCTGGGCGCGCCCATCGACGGCCTGCCCCCGATCATCCCGGAGAAGCGCCTCCCGATCATCGGCGCGCCGATCAACCCGGTGGCCCGCCGGCGGCCGCAGGAATTCATCCAGACCGGCATCTCCGCGATCGACGGCCTGAACACCCTGGTCCGCGGGCAGAAGCTGCCGATTTTCAGCGGCGCCGGTCTGCCCCACAACGAGATCGCGGCGCAGATCGCCCGGCAGGCCAGGGTGCTGGGGGCGGCCGAGGACTTCTCGGTCGTCTTCGCCGCGATGGGCATCACCCAGCGCGAGGCCGCGTTCTTCATCGACCAGTTCGAGTCCACCGGCGCCCTGGCCCGGTCCGTCGTCTTCCTCAACCTGGCCGACGACCCGGCGATCGAGCGCCTGATCACCCCGCGCGTCGCGCTCACCGCCGCCGAGTACCTGGCGTTCGAGCTGGAGATGCAGGTCCTGGTCATCTTGACGGACATGACGAATTACTGCCTCCTGCCGGGGACCGAGATCATGTTTGCGGACGGTACGGTGGCGGCGATCGACACCATCGTGGATTCGATCGTCTCCGGGACGCGCTTGCTCAGCGACCTGCCGGCGATCCTTTCTTGGGACGCAGGGGCCGCAGTGCCCGCGCCGATCAGCGATGTGCAAAAGCTCCGCTACCGCGGCAAAGTGCTGCGAATCCGTACCGCCAGCGGTGCCGAGTTCTCAGTGACACCCGATCACAAGATCCTTGTGGATTCCCCCGATGGTCCCGTGATGATTCCTGCCGGGCAAGTGTGCCTGGGGCAATCCGTCTATGCGGCCAGGCGACTGCCGGTGGCGGCGGCGGATCCCACGCTGCTCGACCTGCTCCGTGACTTCGACGGTTTCGTGCATCTACGGGACCGATCCCTCGAAGAGCGCCTGAAGGAGAAGTACGGCACCCTGCGTGCTGCCGCGGAGAGGCTGGGGTTGGGGTACGAGCGGGTCAGCGACGCGGCGGAGAAGCGCTGCTTCACAGTTCCCGAGCTGGGCCGGATCGGTGAGGACCTCGGGGTGTCTGCCGCTCAAGTGTCTGCCCTCGTGGGAAGCGTCAGCGCCGGGAAGCGGGGGAGTCTCAACGTCGCGGCCGATTGGGATATGCAGAAGCTGGTCCATGCATTTGGCCTCCTCGCTGCCGATGGAACCGTCTACGAGAATCATGATCAGCACAGCTACTTCGTCATGTTCTCGAACAAAGAACCGGCGCTCCTCGACATCTTCACCCGCACCGTAACCGCGCTGTTTCCTGGACTAGGTCTCCAGCGCCAGCGGAACCAGGACGGCGTCACGATGCTACGGATCGACAGCCTGCCGCTCGTGAAGATGGCGAAGGCGCTGGGGATCGACACCGAGTTCGCTCCAGTGCTCCGCCTGAGCGACGCGCTCGTCGCGGCATTCTTGCGCGGGTACTTTGACGGGGACGGGTCGGTCGCCGTGGAGCGCGGCAGGGTCTCCTATACCACCGGCCGATTGCAGCGCGCCCGGCGCCTACAGCAGCTCCTGCGGCGCCTCGGCATTGTGGGCGTGCTGCGCGAGCGCACGACCCACGACCGCTTGGTCTATGACGTCGTTATCCAAGGCGCGGGTCAGGTACGGGAGTTCGAGCGCCTCATCGGTGCCTCGCATCCAGCCAAGGCCGAGGGGCTCGCTCAGCTGTCCTATCGTCCCGGTTACGGGACCCAGCACGACCGGGCTCCTGCGGCCGCGGCGTCGCTGCTCCGGGCCGCCCGCGTGGAGGCTGGCGTGTCCCAGGCCTCGTTGGGACCGACGAGCACCGTTTCCCAGGCGGAGTCGGGCAAGCGACTCACATCCCTGGCGACGACGCGTCGTTATGGCGCCGCCCTGCGGATGGAAGGGGGCTCGGGCGAAGCTCTGGGCACTCTCGAGACGCTGCTGGGCGGAGACTACATCCTGGATGAAATTCGTTCCATCGAGCCGTTCGACTACAACGGTTTCGTCTATGACTTCACCGTCGACAGTACGCACAAGTTTCTGATCGAGAATGGGCTTGTGGTTTCGAACTGCGAAGCGCTGCGGGAGATCGGCGCCGCGCGCGAGGAGATCCCGGGCCGCCGCGGCTACCCGGGCTACATGTACACCGACCTGGCCACGATCTACGAACGGGCCGGCCGCATCCACGGCCGCAAGGGCAGCATCACCCAACTGCCCATCCTGACGATGCCGGACGACGACATCACGCACCCGATCGCCGACCTGACCGGCTACATCACCGAGGGACAGATCATCCTCAGCCGCGAGCTGCACCGCCTGGGCATCTACCCGCCGATCACGCCGCTGCGCAGTCTCAGCCGCCTGATGAACGACGGGATCGGCAAGGGCCGCACGCGGGAGGACCACGGCGGCCTGCGCGACCAGCTCTACTCCGCCTACGCCAACGGCGTGGACCTGCGGCGGCTGGTGGCGATCATCGGCGAGGAGGCGCTCACCGACCGCGACCGCCTCTACCTGAAGTTCGCCGAGGACTTCGAGAAGCAGTTCCTGAATCAAGGCCAGACCGACCGCACCATCGAAGAGACGCTGACCCTCGCCTGGAAGCTGCTCTCCGCGTTCCCGAAGGGCGAGCTCAAGCGCGTGAAGCAGGACCACATCGACAAGTACTACGGCGAGCTGATGGAAGAGACGTGGAAGGATCGGACCCGGGTCTAGCCCGCCATGCCTGAAGCGGTCAGCCCCACCAGGATGAACCTGCTGCAGCGCAAGCAGCAGGCGCGGATCGCGGGCCAGGGCGTCGACCTCCTGAAGCGCAAGCGCGACGCCCTGGTCGCGGACTTCTTCAACATCGTCCGCCAGTCGCTCCGGGCCCGCGAACGCCTGACCGCCGCGGCGAAGGAAGCCTACATCCTGCTGGCCCTGGCCAAGGCCTGGGAAGGCCGCGAGGCGCTGGAAGCGGCGGCGATGGCCGACCGGCGCGAGGTGCTGGTGGAGATCGAGGTGCGCAACGTCTGGGGCACCAAGATCCCGGAGGTAGAGGTCCGCGAGGTGCGCCGGACCCTGCTGGAGCGGGGCCACAACCCGGCCACGACCAGCGCCCGCACCGTGGAGAGCGCGGCCAACTTCGAGGAGGTCCTGCGGGCGATCCTGGAAGTCGCCGCCACCGAGATCAAGCTGAAGAAGATCGGCGAGGAGATCAAGAAGACGACCCGCCGCGTCAACGCCCTGGAGCAGGTCGTCATCCCGCGCCTGCGGGGGGAGATCCGCTTTATCACCGCGGTGCTCGAGCAACGCGCCCGCGAGGACGTCTTCCGCCTGAAGCGCATCAAGCAGAAGCTGGAGGCGCGCGAGCGGGCCTCACGTTGACCGCGTTTCCCGCGGAATCCTATACTTGAGATGGTTCCGCACGGCGTCTGCCGGCGGTGCTGCCCATGGCTCTGTTCCCAACCTCCGCCCGCCCGTGGCGGGTCACGCGCCTGCAGGTCACGCTGGCTACTATCCTTGCCGCGGCGGCCTTTCTCGCCGTCACCCAGATCCGCAACGAGCTGCTGATCCGCCAGCAGCTGCGCGTGCCCTCGCAGCGGCTGGAGGAGCTGGGCTTCATGCTCCGGGAGATGGAGCGCAACCGCGCGACGCTCGAAACACAGATCCTGCAGCTGCGGACCCAGCTCCACGCCTACGAACAGGGCGCGGCGCAGGGCCGGGATCAGCTCGAAGCGCTGGGCCGGCAGCTGGAGCGCCTGCGGATCCTGGCCGGGCACACCCACATCGCCGGCCCCGGGCTCATCGTGGAGCTCGAGGACAGCCCGCTGCCGCTGCGGCCGGGGGACGACCCGAACACCGTGATCCTGCACTACACCGACCTGCAGGGCGTGATCAACGACCTGTTCGCCGGCGGCGCAGAGGCCGTGGCCGTCAACGGCGAACGGATCGTCTCGTCCACCGGTGTGAACTGCGTGGGCACCACGATCATCTGCAACGTGAAGCGTCTCGCCCCGCCCTACCGCATCGTGGCGATCGGGCCGCCCGATGAGATGCTGGCCTACCTGGAGCGTCCGGACAGCGTTGTGCAGGCGCTGCGCGCCTTCGCCTTTCCGGTGAAGGTCACCCGGGCGGTACGGGTGGGGGTCCCGGCGTACCGGGGGTCCTACCGGTTCACGCACGCCCGGCCGTCGGGACCGTTCGAATAGGAGGGAAACACGGGAATGTGGCTGCCCATCGCCGGACTGGTCGCGGGCATCATCCTGGGATTCCTGGTGTCGGTGGAGATCCCGCTCGGGGTCGTGAAGTACACCGCGATCGCCATCCTTGCCGCGATCGACACGATCCTGGGCGGCTTGCGCGCGCAACTGGAGGAGCGCTTTGATCTCTCCATCTTCATCACGGGGTTCTTTGCCAACACCGTGCTCGCCGCGCTGCTCACGGCGATCGGCGACCTGCTGGGGGTGGACATCTACCTGGGCGCGGTCATCGCCTTCAGCATCCGGATCTTCGGGAACGTAGGATTCATCCGGCGCGACCTCCTCGAGCGGTACTGGCGGGGAGCGCGCCGGCGGGAGGCGGCGGGCCAGATCACACGGTAGCACGGGTCGGCCGGGCAGGCCGCATCCCTGTCGAAGGAGGGTCACGTCATGCCGGTGCGCATCGGGATCAACGGGTTCGGCCGGATCGGGCGGCAGTCGCTGCGCGCGATCCTGGAGCGCCACCCGGAGGAGCTGCAGGTCACCGCGATCAACGACATCGCCGACCTGGCGACCAACGCCCACCTGTTTCGCCACGACAGCAACTACGGCAGGTTCCCCGGGCGGGTGGAGGCGAGAGACGGAGAACTGCGGATCAACGACTGGACGGTGAAGGTCTTCTCCGAGCGCGAGCCCTCGGCCATCCCCTGGAAGGACGCCGGCGTGGACCTGGTCGTGGAGTCCACCGGGCGCTTCACCCGGGCGGAGAAGGCCCGCGGCCACCTTCAGGGCGGCGCGAAGAAGGTCATCATCAGCGCCCCGGGCAAGGGCGAGGACATCACCGTCAATATGGGCGTGAACCACACCCTCTACGACCCGAAGAAGCACACCATCGTCAGCAACGGCTCGTGCACGACGAACGCGCTGTCGGTCACGGCCAAAGTCCTGAGCCGCGAGTTCGGCATCAAGCGCGGCTTCATGACCACCGTGCACTCTTACACCAACACGCAGCGCATCCTCGACGTCGTCGGCGAGAACCTGCGCGAGGCCCGCGCCGCCGCGATCAACATCATCCCGGCCGCGACCGGCGCAGCCAAGGCGATCTTCCTCGTCCTGCCGGAGCTGCAGGGGAAGATGCACGGGATCGCCCTGCGGGTGCCCACGGCCACGGTGTCCATCGTCGATCTGGTGTGCGAACTGGAGAAGCCGGTCAGGGCCGAGGAGATCAACGCCGCGTACAAGCGCTACAGCGAGGAGGAGATGGCCGGCTTCCTCGGCTACAGCGAGGAGGAGCTCGTCTCCATGGACTACAAGCAGAGCCCGTACTCCGGCGTCGTGGATGCGCCGCTGACGGCGGTCCTGACCGACAACTTCGTCAAGGTCATGTCCTGGTACGACAACGAGTGGGGCTACGCGTGCCGGGTCGCCGACCTGGCGCACTACATGGCGCAGCAGGGCCTGTGACCAAGAAGACCGTCAGCGACGTCCTGGTCCGGGGCAAGCGCGTCCTCGTCCGGGTCGACTATAACGTTCCCCTGGATGGGGGGCGCATTGCCGACGACCGGCGCATCACCGAGTCGCTCCGCACGATCAACCACCTCCGCCGCAATGGCGCCAGGGTGATCCTTGCCTCGCACCTGGGACGCCCCGGCGGCAGGGTGAAGGACGAATTCCGCCTCGATCCCGTCGCAGCCCGCCTGGGTGAGCTGCTGGGGACGCCCGTGCGTAAGTTGCCGGACTGCGTCGGTCCGGAGGTCGAGCGCGCCGTTGCGGCGATGAAGGACGGCGATGTCGTGCTGCTGGAGAACGTGCGCTTCCACGCGGGGGAGGAGGCCAACGACGACGCCTTCGCCAGAGCCCTGGCCTCGCTCGCCGACCTGTACGTCAACGACGCCTTCGGCACGGCCCACCGGGCGCACGCCTCCACCGTCGGGGTCGCCCGCCACCTGCCCGCGGTCGCCGGCTTCCTGATGGAGAAGGAGCTCACCTACCTCTCGCGGGCCCTGGAGTCGCCGACCCGCCCCTTCGTCGCCATCCTCGGCGGCAAAAAAGTCTCGGACAAGATCGCCGTAATTCGCAATCTCCTCACCAAAGCCGACACGCTATTGATCGGCGGGGCGATGGCCTACACCTTCCTCCGGGCCAGAGGGCACGCGACCGGTGCTTCCCTCGTCGAAGCGGACAAGATCGACCTAGCCCGCGCGCTCATGGGTGAAGCGGCGGAGCGGAAGGTCGCCCTTCTCCTTCCAGAGGATGTGGTCGTCGCCGACCGGTTCGCCGAGGACGCCGCGCACCAGACGGTCGCCGCGGAGGCCATCCCGGATGGCTGGATGGGGATGGACATCGGGCCGAAGACCGCGGAGGCGTACCGGCGGACTGTCCTCGGCGCCGGCACGGTGATGTGGAACGGGCCGATGGGGGTCTTCGAGTTTCCGGCGTTCGCGGGAGGGACCCGCGCGGTGGCGCAGGCGATGGCCGACTCCACGGCGGTCACGATCGTCGGCGGCGGTGACTCCGCCGCGGCGGTGGAGCAGTTCGGCCTGGCCGCCCGGTTGACCCACGTCTCCACCGGCGGGGGCGCCTCCCTCGAGTTCATGGAGGGCCGCGAGCTGCCCGGTGTGGCCGTGCTCCAGGACAAGTGATGGCCCGCATCCCTCTCATCGCGGGCAACTGGAAGATGCACAAGACGGTCGGCGACGCCGTGGCCCTGGCCGGAGCGCTCCGCCGGAGCGTCCTGCCCGCCCACGTCGAAGTAGCCGTCTGCCCGCCGTTTACCGCACTGGCCGAGGTCTCCCGCGCCCTGGCCGGCTCGCCAATCCGGCTGGGGGCCCAGGACATGCACTGGGAGCCGCAGGGCGCCTTCACCGGAGAGATCTCCCCGGTGATGCTCTCCGACCTGGGCTGCCGTTACGTGATCGTCGGCCACTCCGAGCGGCGGGAGCACTTCGGGGAAACCGACGACGCCGTGGCGCGCAAGGTGAAGGCTGCCTTTGGCCACGGCCTCATCCCGATCATGTGCGTCGGAGAGCGCCTGGAGGAGCGCGACGCCGGTCTGACCGACCAGGTCGTGGTTCGGCAGACCGCGGTTGGGGCCGCCGGCCTCGAGCCCGTGAATGCGGAGCGCCTCGTCGTCGCCTACGAGCCGGTCTGGGCGATCGGGACCGGACGGCCGGCGAGCGGAGCGGAGGCGAACCGCGTCTGTGGGCTCATCCGGAGGTTACTCGCCGAACGCTTCGGGGCCGCCGCGGCCTCGCAGGTCCGCATCCTCTACGGCGGCAGCGTCACCACCGACAACGCGTCGGAGTTCGCCCACCAGAACGAGATTGACGGCGCCCTGGTCGGTGGGGCCAGCCTCGACCCGCAGAAGTTTCTCACCATCATTCAGGCCGCGGTCCGGAGCCCAACGACCTAAACACGAACGTTGTTGCCTCGGGCGGGCTCCGTGCGCTAAGATAGCGAGAAAATTAGCCTCGGCCGACGCTTACGGCCTGCCGGATGCCCCAGAACACGAACATGCAGACGCCTGGTCGTCGTGAGGTCCTTCTGATTCCCGGCCCGACCGCGCTTCCCCCGGAAGTGCGCGAAGCCATGGCCGCGCAGATGCTCAACCATCGGGGAGAGGCCTTTGGGCGGATCCTGGGGGATGTGCTGGAGGGCCTCAAACGGATCTACCAGACCACGGCGACCGTGCTGCCGTTTTCCGCCTCCGGGACCGGCGGGCTCGAAGCGGCGGTCATCAACATCCTCTCCCCCGGGGATCGCGTCCTGGCTCTGACGTGCGGTGCGTTCGGGGACCGCTTCGCGGAGATCGCCCGCACCTTCGGCGCCGACGTCGTGACCGTCGAGGCGCCGTGGGGAACCGGCATCGAGCCTGATGCCGTCGCCGACGCCCTGCGCCGGCATGCGCCGCTGGCGGCCGTGCTGGTGACCCACAACGAGACGTCCACGGGCGTGGCCAACGATCTCGCCGCCCTCGCCCGGGTCGTGCGTCCTGCGGGGGCGCTCCTCATGGTTGATGCGGTCAGCTCGCTCGGCGCGCTCGAACTGCGCACCGATGCCTGGGGATTGGACGTGGTCGTCGCCGGGTCGCAGAAGGCTTTGATGGGTCCTCCGGGAGCGGTCTTCGTCAGCGTCAGCGATCGGGCCTGGGACGCCGTCCGCCGGTCTCGCACGCCGAAGGTCTACTTCTCCTTCGAGCGCGCCCGCGAAGCCCTCGGTGCGGGGAGGACGGCCTTTACGCCGTTCACCCCGGCGATCCCGGCCATTCATGCTCTGGCGGTCTCGATCCGGATGATCCTGGAGGAGGGCATGCCGGCCCGCGTGGCGCGCCATCACGGCCTGGCGCAGATGGTCCGTGACGGGGTGAGTCGCCTGGGACTCGAGCCGCTGGCCGCGCCGCGCTGGGCTTCGGACACCGTCACAGCGGTCCGCGTTCCCGAGGCCGTGGATACCAGGACACTGCTGCGGCGGCTGCGCACGGACCACGGTGTCGTCCTCGCCGGAGGCCAGGGCCTTCTGGAAGGGCGGATCATTCGCATCGGCCACATGGGGTACGTGCAGGAGGACGATCTGCAGCGAGCCCTTGAGGCCCTCGCCGCCCTCCTGCCGGCCATGGGACACCCGGTCCCCCGCACGGCCATGCGGCGATGAGGATCCTCGTCGCGGACGGACTCGATGCCGAGGGGATCGCCCTTCTGCGGACACAGGCGGAGGTGGATGTTCCCTCCGGGTTGACCGCCGCCGACCTGCCGGCGGCGATCCGCGAAGTGGACGCGGTGGTGGTCCGCAGCCGCACCCTGATCACCGACGCGGTGCTGCGGCATGCCAGTCGCCTCCGCGTGATCGCGCGCGCCGGGGTCGGGGTCGACAACATCGACACCGAGGCCGCCACCCGCCGGGGCATTCTGGTGGTGAACGCGCCGGACAGCAGTACGGTGAGCACCGCGGAGCACACCCTGGCGATGCTGCTGGCCCTGGCCCGGAGGATCCCGGCCGCCCACGCCGCGGCCGCCCAGGGCAGCTGGTCCCGCGATCGCTTCACGGGAGTCGAACTGTACGGCAAGACGCTGGGGATCATCGGGCTGGGGAAGATCGGAGGCGAGGTGGCACGCCGGGCACAGGCGTTCGGGATGCAGGTCATCGCCTACGATCCGTTTGTGACGGCCGAGCGGGGGGCGCGACTGGACGTCGAGCTCGTCGGGTGGGAGGCCCTGCTGGCCCGCAGCGATGTGCTCACCCTCCACGTGCCGCTGACCGAAGGCACCCGCCGCCTGATCAACCGCGATGCGCTGGCCCGCCTGCGGCGGGGAGCGCTGATCGTGAACTGCGCGCGCGGCGGCCTCATCGATGAAGACGCCCTGCTGGCCGCCCTGGAGGAGGGCCACATCGGCGGGGCGGCACTCGACGTCTTCGCGGACGAGCCGCCGGGACACGGCGGGTTGAATGCCCACCCCCGGGTCGTGGTCACCCCACACCTCGGTGCCTCGACGGCGGAGGCACAGCGCCGCATCGGCCTCGAGGTCGCCGCGCAGGTCCTGGCCGCGCTCGCCGGGCGCCCGGTGAAGGGCGCTGTCAACGCGCCGACCGTACCCGAGGACACCTGGCAGCGTCTGGGCCCCTACATCGAACTCGCCGGGCAGCTGGGCCGGATCGCGCAGCAACTCGGCGGCGGCCAGGTGCAGCGGGTGGAGTTCTCCTATGAGGGCGAGATCGCGTCCTGGGAGACGGAGTGGCTGCATGCCGCGTTCCTGCGCTCGCTGCTGGCTCCGGTCCTCGCCCAGCCCGTCAACCTGATCAACGCCGCGGTCCTCGCTCGGGATCGCGGCATCGCGCTGAGCGAGCGACGCGACGAGCGCGGCGAGGACTTCAGCACGCTCCTGAGGGTCCGCGTGGTGACCACGCACGGCGCGCTCACACTTGCCGGCACCGTCTTCGGCCGGCGGGACCCGCGCGTCGTGTTCTTTGACGGCTACCGGATCGACCTCGTTCCCGCACCCTTCATGCTCTGGATCTGGAACGAGGACCGCCCGGGAATGATCGGCAAGGTCGGCACGCTGCTGGGCAACGCCGACGTGAACATCGCTTCGATGCAGGTGGGCCGGGACGCCCCGCGCGGACGGGCCGTGATGGTGCTGGGGCTCGACGACCCGGTGCCGGAAGGGCTGCTCGACGCGCTGCGGCGCATCGACGGGATCGTGGACGTCAAGCCGATCCGCGGGTGAGCATGGCGCGGCTCCTGTTGATCCGCCACGGCCTGAGCCGGTGGAACGTGGAAGGTCGTCTCCAGGGCCAGCTCGACGTCCCGCTGAGCCCGGAGGGGGAGCGCCAGGCCGAGGCGGTGGCCACGCGCCTCAGCGGCCTCGCGCTGGCCGCGGTGTATGCCAGTCCTCTCCGCCGCGCCCTGGCCACGGCCGAGGCCATCGCCCGGCCGCATTCCCTGCCGGTCCATCTCGTCCCGGAACTCACGGAGATCGACCACGGCGAATGGCAGGGTCGCACGCTGATGGAGATCGCCGCCTCGGACCGCGACAGGCTCGCGCTGTGGACGCGCGTGCCGGGCCGGGTGCGGATGCCAGGCGGCGAGCGGCTGTTTGACGTTCGGCAGCGCTCGCTCCTCGCGGTGGCCGCCCTGGGCGCCCGCCACGCCGGTCAGGTTGTGGCGGTGGTCTCCCACGAGGTGGTGATCAAGGTGGTGGTCGCCGAGGCTCTCGGCCTGGATTACGACCATCTGCCCCGCCTGCAGATCGACAACGGGGCGCTGACCATCATCGAGTACGATGGCGGGCAGGCGCGGCTGCTGACCCTCAACGACGCGGCGCACCTGGCAGACCTCGAGGACGGTCTGGACGCGGACGCGAGCCGCGGATGACCTGTGCCGTTGACAGCCTCCGGTCCGTTGTGATAAAAGATGCACTAAGCATGACGGCCTGGACGCCGGCGCATGATGCGCGCTGGCGTTTGCGCTTTCATCGCGGCGTTTTGAGGAAGTGCGCCTAGGGTTCCGCCGCGCCTATCCGGCGCGGGCTGGTCCAAGCGGCGCAGGCCGGTCTCCGGGCCGGCTACACCGTCGGGACAGAAGCCCGAGGGGGAGGTTCCTCGCCAGGGACCATCCTCTCGGGCTTCGGCATATCCGAGGGCTCGCGGCGAGCTGCCGCGGCGCGGAGGTGAAGGGCACGCATCCAACGCCGGAACGAGACGCCTGCGGAGTCGGCTTCGTCGCCGACGCACACGGCCGGGCCGGCCAACGGATTCTGTCGCTTGCCCTGACGGCGGTGGCGAGCATGCGGCACCGGGGCGCCGTCGCCGCTGATGGCAAGACCGGTGACGGCGCCGGCGTCCTGACGCAGATCCCCTGCCGGCTCCTCCGTCGTGAGATGCCCCTTCCTGCGTCCGACGCGGACGCGGCCGTCGGCATGATGTTCCTGCCCCGGGACGCAGGAGCTCGGGCTCGGGCCGTCCCCCTCATCGAAAGGGAGATCGAGCGAACGGGACTCCGGCTGATCGGCTGGCGAGAGGTTCCAGTGGATCCCGACGCCCTGGGGGAGTACGCTCGGGCGACCCGGCCGCATGTTGCCCAGGTCGTCATGTCGCGCCCGGCCGGCCTCGACGGCGCCGGGTTCGACCTCGCCCTGTACCGCTGCCGCCGGCTCATTGAGCGCGCGGCCGCCTCCGCCGGAGTGGAGGTGTACATCCCCTCGTTCTCCCGGCGGACGATCGTCTACAAGGGCCTGTTCGCCTCCCCGCAGCTCCCGCGATTCTATCCGGATCTGGTCGATCCGGCCTACGAGACGGCGCTGGCCGTCTTCCACCAGCGGTACAGCACCAACACCTTCCCGAGCTGGCATCTGGCCCAGCCGTTCCGCACCATCGCGCACAACGGAGAGATCAACACGCTGCAGGGCAACGTCGCCTGGACGCGCGCCCGCGAGGTCCAACTCCCGCCGGAGTTCGTCCCGTTGATTCAGGAAGGCGGCAGCGACAGCGCGATGCTCGACAATGTGGCGGAGCTGCTGGCTCTCTCCGGCCGCGATCTGGCCCACGCCTTGCTCATGCTGGTGCCGCCGGCCTGGGAAGGCGACAGAGAGATGGACGAGGCGATCCGGGCGTTCTTCGCCTACCACGCCTGCCTGACCGAACCGTGGGATGGTCCCGCGGCGCTGGCGTTCTCGGATGGAACGGTGGTCGGCGCGGCGCTGGACCGGAATGGGTTCCGCCCGGCCCGTTTCTGCCGCACGACGGACGGGTTGGTGGTCATGGCCAGCGAGGTCGGGGTGATCGACATCCCCCCCGAGCGGGTCGTCGAGTACGGGCGGCTCGGTCCGGGCCAGATGCTGCTCGTGGACACCGCGCGCGGGGCGGTGCGGCGCGATGAGGACGTGAAGCGCGACTATGCCGCGCGCCATCCCTACGGGGAGTGGGTGCGCCGTCACGTCGTCTCCCTTCCCGCTCACCTGCCGGCCGATCGACCGTTCACGGCAGCGTCCCCCGTCCTGCCGCGTGTCTTCGGCTACACGCTGGAAGACGTCACGCACGTGCTCCGGTCGATGGCGGAGGAGGGGAAGGATCCGGTGTTCTCGATGGGCGACGACACGCCGCCCGCCGTCCTCTCGGAGCGCCCGCGCCTTCTCTATGCCTACTTCCGGCAGCGCTTCGCGCAGGTGACCAACCCGCCCATCGATCCCCTGCGGGAACATCTGGTGATGTCGCTGGCCTCTTCCCTCGGCCCTGCGCCGCCGTTCCTCGAGACGAGTCCCGCGGGTGCGGATCGGATCGTCCGTCTATCCTCGCCCATTCTCTCGGTCGCGGAGGTCCGATGGCTCATCGAGCAAGGTCCGTTGCCGGTGCGCAGGCTGTCCGCGCTCTTCGCGGCGGCCGAGGGACCGCAAGCGCTGCGAAGCGCCGTGGACGCGCTGGCCGCCGATGCCTGCCGGGCCGCGCGGGAACCCGGCATCCTCATCATCTCGGATGCCGGCGTGGACGGCGGGCATGCGCCCATTCCCATGCTGCTGGCCGTCGCCGCGGTGCATCACGCGCTCATTCGCGCGGGCCGGCGCCTCCGGGTCGGGATCGTCGCCGAGACTGGCGAGGCCAGGGCTATTCACCACCTAGCCTGTCTTCTCGGATATGGCGCGAACGCCGTCGCGCCGTGGCTCGTGGAGACCGCCCTGACCGCCGGCTCCGCCAACGGGGACCGGGAGCAGCGCTGGAACACGTACCGCCGCGCCGCGGAGGCCGGGGTGCTGAAGATCATGTCCAAGATGGGGATCAGCACGCTGGCCGGGTACTGCGGCGCGCAGATCTTCGAGGCCGTCGGGCTGGATGCCGATCTGATCGCCCGCCACTTCCCGGGAACTCCGTCACGTCTCGGCGGCATCGGCCTGGAGACGATTGCGGCCGAGACCCTGGCCCGCCACCGCGACGCGTTCGCCTCCGCCGGAGGGCCACCCCAGGCCGTGCTGCCCGATGCCGGGGAGATCCGGTTCCGCCGCGGCGGCGAGTTCCACGCCTTCAACCCTTACGTGGTCAAAGCGCTCCACTGCGCGGCGCGCAACGGGGATCACGAGGCCCACCGGGCGTTCGCCGCGCTCATCGCGGGGCGCCGGCCGGCGACGATCCGCGATCTGCTGGAGATTGTGCCGCAGAAGCCCGTCCCGCTGTCGGAGGTGGAGCCCGCCGAGCAGATCGTCCGCCGCTTCGTCATCTCGGCGATGTCCCACGGGGCCCTCAGCCTGGAGGCCCACCGCGCGCTGGCCGTCGCCGCCAACCGCATCGGCGCCCGCTCCAACAGCGGGGAGGGCGGCGAGGACCCGTCCCGGTATGCGCCGCCGTCGAACGGTGAGGGCTGGGCGAACTCACGGATTAAACAGATCGCCTCGGCGCGCTTCGGGGTGACCCCGGCGTACATCCTGTCCGCCGACGAGCTCGAGATCAAGATGGCGCAGGGAAGCAAGCCGGGGGAGGGCGGGCAACTGCCCGGCCACAAGGTCAGCGCGGAGATCGCCGCGATCCGCCGGGCGCAGTCCGGGATCACGCTGATCTCCCCGCCCCCGCATCACGACATCTACAGCATCGAGGACCTGGCCCAGCTCATCTACGACCTGAAGCGTATCCACCCCACGGCGCGCGTGGCCGTCAAGCTCGTGGCGGAGGCCGGGGTGGGGACGATCGCCGCGGGGGTGGCGAAGGCGTTCGCGGACACGATCCAGATCAGCGGCCACGACGGCGGCACCGGCGCCTCGCCGCTGGACTCGATCAAGCACGCGGGGGTCCCGTGGGAGTTGGGCCTGGCAGAGACGCAGCAGGTCCTGGTCGCGAACGATCTGCGCGGTCGCGTGCGGCTCCGCGTCGATGGGGGGCTGAAGACCGGCAGGGACGTGGTGATCGCCGCTTTGCTCGGAGCCGACGAGTTCGGTTTCGGCAGCGCCGCGGTCGTGGCTCTCGGGTGCGTGATGGCCCGGCAGTGCCACCTCAACACCTGTCCCGTCGGCATCGCCACGCAGCGGGAGGACCTGCGGGCGAAGTTCACCGGCCGGCCCGAACTGGTGATCGCCTACCTGATGGGGGTAGCAGAGCAGGTGCGGGAGATCCTGGCCGCTCTGGGCGCACGCGCGCTCGACGAGGTCGTCGGCCGCGTGGATCTGCTGCGACCGCGCCCGGCGACCCATCCCAAAGCCGCGCATCTGGATCTGGGATTTGTGCTCCGCAGCCCTGACCCAGACGGGGCGCGGCCTCGCCGCGCCGCGGCCACACGAAACGACCCGCCGGACGGCGAGAACCTGGAGGAGCACATCCTGGCCGAGATCGCTTCCCGACTTGATCCGGGAATTCTTGGCCCAGGCGGACCGATACGCCTGCGGTATCGTATTTGCAACGCCCATCGCACTGTGGGCGCGGGCGTCGCGGGCGCCATCGCCCGGCGGTACGGCGATGCGGGGCTGCCCGCGGGCACGATTGCGCTGGAGTTCGAGGGCGCGGCCGGGCAGAGCTTCGGGGCGTTCTGTGTCCCGGGTCTCTCATTGCTGCTGACCGGCCAGGCCAACGACTACGTGGGGAAGGGCATGGCCGGCGGAGAGATCGTCATCCGACCGCCGGGAGAGTTCACCGGATCCCCCCGGCAGAGCGTCATCCTGGGAAACACGGTGCTCTACGGCGCGACCGGCGGCCGCCTCTTCGCCGCGGGGCGGGCCGGCGAGCGCTTCGCCGTGCGCAACTCCGGCGCCACCGCGGTCGTGGAAGGCGTCGGGGACCACGGCTGCGAGTACATGACCGGCGGCACGGTCGTGGTTCTGGGGGAGGTGGGCCGCAACTTCGCCGCCGGGATGACCGGCGGCGTGGCCTACGTGCTCGATGAGTCCGATACGCTGCGCCGCCGTTGCAATCCCGAACACGTCCGCGTCGAACCCCTCGCCGATCCGGCGGAGGAAGCCGCGCTGCGGCATCTTATCGCCGACCATGCCCGGCTGACCGGGAGCGTCCAGGCCCGGCACATCCTGACGGGATGGGACGGATACGCTGGGATGTTCCGACGGGTCGCGCCCACGCTGCCTGCACAGATTCCGGCCTCTGTGGTAAAATAGGAATTTGCTACGGAGGTGGAGTGTGAGCACGGCGATTCTGACGATTCACTTCATCCTGGCGTTCCTGGTCATCGGAGTCATCCTGCTCCAGGGGCCGAAGGGCGAGGGGCTCGGCGCCATCGGGGGCAGCGCCCGGATGTTCCACGGCCCCCGGCCGCGCGAGACGCTGTTCACGCGGGTCACCGCCGTGGTCTCGGTGCTGTTCGTCGTCACCTCCACGTACCTGGCGTTCTTCCGGTAGGCGGGTCCGCTATAATCGAAGAGGACTGCCGGGATGGCGGAATTGGCAGACGCGTACGCTTGAGGGGCGTATGGGATTCCCGTGGGGGTTCAAATCCCCCTCCCGGCACCAAAGTCGCTTGCGGTCTGGCCGAACGCTCGCCGGCGCGGCGTGCATGCAGATCTACCCGTCGCCAGCCCGTGATCTCCCCACGCTGATGTCCGCGGATGTCTTCGTGTCCCAGCCTGTGGGCGGGTTTGTCCGACTATTTCACTGCACCTTCGGCGCTTAGGCCGATGACATAAGACTTGCCGCCGGTTGCTCGAGACAGGGCTAGCCCCAGAATCGCACCGCGGAAGGTCTGGTAGAAGACGTCGGCCGCTAGCTGAGCCTGATTCTCGTATTCCGCGCTCTCCTCACTCCGGGACAGATCACCGGCCTCGTCCCACGTCATGTCGCCGAACTTTGTGGGGACAGCTCGGGCGTCCCAGTGCCTCTGGACGGTCGTGGCAAACCACTTGCGGATACTTTCCGCATCGTCTCCAGCTAGCAGCGCGGCCTCCCACTACGTTTCGTGAGGGGTGAATGTCGTGCCGTCGTCGAGCTCAAATGCTGGAATCATTCGGCGCACCCCAACAATCTCATCAGGACACTCGGCACCGAGGTCCTGACCGTGCTGGACACAGATTATTGCACGGGACGCTACCGGGAGCTCAGGTATCTAGCCCGCTGGCGCCGCTTCGGCCGTGTCGACTGCCTCCGCCTGTGCGGGCGCCTGTCGCGCCAGAACCGATGCCCGCTCTCGCGGCCCTCTCGGATGAGCTCTGCCAGTTCGCCAGGGCGGAGCTTGGCCTTCACCGCTGGCACATCCAGAGGGGAACCCCCTGCGGCGACCGGCTGCAGGATGAACAGTTGTCCGTCCCGGCGACGAATCTGGACCTTGCCCTCCCGCCGCGACTGATCGAGCAGGCTCGCGAGTTGCTGGCGCGCCTGAGAGTATGTGTAGACCTTCATGACGTGACCTCCCACACCTCAAGCCCCAACTCAGCCCCCACGGTCCGGAGGCGCTTGTCCATTGCCAGCAGCGGTACCCTGTGTCCCCGGGCGGCCTCGAGGATGTAGGCGTCGTATGCATACAGCCCGAATTGCTCGGCCAAGCCGAGCGCCTTGGGCACTACGACGTCCAGCAGCCGCAGAGGGATCCGCTCGAAAGACACCCAGGCGTCCCGTACCTGCCGGGCGGTGAGGCGCCGCCGACGGAACCCCGCGATGAGCCCGTTCCCCACCTCCCACGGCACAGAACCCGGGGCTAACAGCGCCACGCCCCGCGTGCGAGCAATGAGCGCATCACGCTCAGGCTCATCAAGGAGTACGGCGAGTACGGCCGACGTGTCGACCACGACCTCCACGGCCTCTCTTTTCATGTACAATTGTACGATATCATGCTCTCGGGTGAGAGGTCAACGTGCGGCCCGGCCTGGCGACCTCCAAGGTCGCGTGCACCCCGGTCTCCCAGTGGGTGCGGTGCCTTCGTTGGGCCTTCCTTTCCCGACGCGCTGCCACAGGGGAGGTGGCCGAGTTTGAGGCGATAGATGTTGGATGGAACCGGAGACGGGCTCCCGGCACCAAAAGTTACAACTGCGGATTCCTTCTCAAGCAGTCCGTGACCAAGCACGAGCAGGTCGCGTGCGCGCCGACTCTGTGGAGCAAGTAGGGCGGGGGAGCTATTACCGCGACTCCCCCGCGCGCTTGCCTGCTACTTGATCACCGACCGCAGCGTGCTGAAAGTCCCCACAAAGTATGTGACGTTGTGGAAGGCTTCTCGGGCGATGGCCTCGGCCACCGCTCGCGCCTGCGCGCTGTCCTTTCCGAAGACGATGATGCGCGTGTTGTGGTCCTCCATCGGCAGGCGCCCGTCGTCCTTCGCCGCCTTCACCTCGGTCAAGGGAATGTTCTTGGCGCCAGGAATCGACCCCGCCTTGAACTCCTCGGAGGATCGAGCATCCACAAACACCGCGGTCTTGTCGTTCCGGTAGACGTAGAGGGCGCCGTCAAGTTCGATTTCCATGTAGCCGACCAGCGCCCGCCAGGTCGGCGCACCCAGCTGGTACCGCCGGACGTTGGTGAACCCGGCCGCCAGGAGCTCCTCACCGAGCCGTTTGCTCTTGCCACAGAAGGGTCCGTTGCAGTAGAGGACAATCGGGCGCGTCTTGTCGCCGTTGACGACCCGCAGGATCTCGTTGACGTCGGAGACATACTGCGACATCGGCACACCCGGCTTGGGAGCCGCGTTGTTGGCGCCCGGAATGTGGCTGATGGCCCATTCCAGGTGCGGCCGCGCATCGAAGACGATGGCGCTCCCGTCGGCGAGGATCCTGCCGAGTTCCTCGGTCGACACCTCCGCCGTCTTCTGGTTCGGCTCCAGGAGCTTCGCCACCATGATGGTGGCGACGGTCTGGGCGCCGGCAAACCCGCCCGCGGTCAGGGCGATCCCGACGACCATGGCGCACACTGCCGCAATCCACCGCATCGTCCTCACCTCCGCGTGTCGACTCATCGGGTGTCCTCCAGCTCCCGCAGGTGCCGCTGCAGGAACTCCAGGAGCTTCGCCTGGTCGCGGAAGGCGATCCGCTCGCCGGTCTCGACGTGCTGGGCTTCCCCCCACCAGCGCCGGCGTTCTGAGGGGTCCACCCTGAGCCGGACGACAAACGACGCGGACTGAATCTCCCCTGCCACGGCTGCCTCCGCCGGAATCCACCCGGTCGGGGAGAGTATGGGATACGGCGGTGAAATCTGGGTGAAATCGCTCAGACAGAGACCAGGGCGCGGGCCTGTTCGTAGAGGGCGACCGTCTCGGGCTGCGGCCCGACCCCCAGTTCCTCACGGAGAGCCTGCTCGCAGGTCAGGTGGGCGCGGATCGCCGCCTGGCGGTCGCCCCGGGCGAGCGCGTACTGCATCAGGTGGCGGTACGCGGGTTCACGCAGGCGGTCCAGCGCCAGGACCCGTTGGATCGCGTCTAGCGCCCGGCGGTAATCCCGCCGGCGGGCATGCAGATCGGCGAGGGTTTCGAGGACGGTGATCTGGGTCTCGCGGCGCCGCTCGCGTTCTGCGGCCGGCCAATCTGCATAGCGATCCTCCTCCAGCAAGTCGCCGCGATACAGCGCCGCGGCCTGCTCCAGCGCGGTCACGGCCTCTGGAAGGCGCCCGGCCGCCTCATGATTCCGCGCTGCCCCCAGCAGCCGGTCGTACTCTTCGATGTCGATCCAACAGCGCCCGGCCGCCTCGAACCGGAAGCCGGATCCGCTGCGCACGATGAAGCTCGAACGGCTGCCCTCGAGCAGCGGTTCCAGGGTCTGCCGCAGGGTCTTCACGGCGCCCTTGAGATTCACCTCACCGGCGCCTGGATCGGCATCTGGCCACAGGGCCTCGATGATCTCGTCGCGGGAGACAGACCGGTGACGGTGAAGCAGCAGGAACTTCATCAGGGTCTTGACCTTCTGGGTCTTCCAGGCAGCGTCCGGGATGGGCGTGTCGTTGCTCAGGGTTTCGAATCTGCCGAGTAGAGAGATGCGCAGGCTCACCGGTTCCGGTGCGCGCAATCTCGCCACCGCATGCTCGCATAAGGTCCGCACCTGCGGATCCTTGCGGGCGAGCTGGAGCAGAGGCCGCCGCGCCCGCGGGTCGCCGATTGCCCCAAGGAGGGCGATGGCTCGGTGCCGCACGTGCAGATCGGCGAGGCCCCGTATGAGCGCATCCACCGCATGCGGTCCCAGTGCGACCAGCAGCTCCTCCGCCGCACGTGGCTCGATGCCGCGCCTGATCGCTGTGAGCAGCAGCGGCGCGGTCCAGGCTGCCTCCTCTGCGAGAAACGGGATCAGGTCATCTTTCGTTTGAGCGGCCTGCGACACTGCGCTGTGGAGGAGACTATCCGACGCTGGCGCGCTGAGCTGAGCTTCCCAGAGCGCAGCCCGCGCCAGTCCCGGGGGAGTGTCCCAGTCGGTGAACGTGTCTCGGACAGAAGGAAGCAGCGCAGCCGCTCGTGCAGTGTCTCCATGTTCGTGCAGCAGGCTGAGTTGTTCAAGCCTGACTTCAGGGAGCAGCCTGCCAAAGTTGATGCGCTCTGCGGTCGAGGATGCCGCATTGAGCAGGCTCTCGGCTTCCGTCAGGCTCCCCTGCGCCCGAGCCACCCGGGCGAGACCCAGCAGGGCCTGGATGCGAGGCTCCTGCGTTTCACCGTCGCGCCACAACTCGAGCGTTCGCTGGTACAACCGTGCCGCTTCGGAGAGATCCCGGGCCAGCAGGGCGACGCTGCCAGCGTGATTCGTGAGCTGCAGGTCGGTCAAGCGCTCGCCCGTACGTGCGTGTGCACCTTGCGCCCGCTCCAGGGTTCTGCGCGCGGCTGCGAGATCGTGTCGTGCCAGTTCGACGGCGACGATGTCGGTGAGGATCCAGGTTACGTACGTCTGGGAAGCCACCGCCGCGGCCTCCTCCAGCGCTGCACGATACCCCTGGGCCGCCAGGGCGAACTCCAGGCGTGCCATCGCCAGGGCCGCCCGGAAGTACTTCTCGCGCAGTCCCTTTCCCGGCTGAGGCTCCGGAGCGGCGTGTTCGATGGCGGGAAGCAGACCTTCTGCTTCGCCCAGCCGTCCCAGATGCAGCAGGCTGTCGGCCAGAACGACCAGCAGGGCGATCTTCCAGCGGGGTTCGACGTCGGCTTCCAGGGAGGCCAAAGCGTCCCGGCATATCCTTTCCGCCTCCGCGAAGCGGTCCATGTGCAGCAGCATGACGGCGATTCCATGCATGGAAAACGCCCACAGGTTGGGATCACGTCCTCTCGCTGCCGCAGCGGCACGCTGCGCGAGGGCGAGGCCTCCGGCGTAATCGCCGACGTACCGGCACGCGCTGGCCCCACAGCGCGTCATCCACGGGTATTGCCGCTGAACGTCCTCAGGCAGCCGCAGCGCCAGGTCGCGGAACGCATAGGCCAGACGGGAGGTGAGCCGGTCGCCGTGCAGCGGCTTCATCACCCGCTCGGCCTCCCCCAGCGCTCCCGCCGCGAAGTAGTGGCGCACGGCGAGGTCGGGGATGCCTTCTGCTTCAAGCCGTTGCGCCGCTGCATAGTGCAGCGCCGAGACCGCCTTCGATCCCTCTTCGTCGCTCAAGCGCTGCTGGAGGAACTCAGCAAACAACTGGTGGAAGCGGTACCGTGGACCCGCGTCGTCGAGGCGGTAGAGGAAGAGGTTGCTGCGCTCCACTTCCGCCAGCATCGCCCCCGCGTCGACCTCCGGCGCCAGCGCCTGGCACACTGACGGCCAGAGCTCGGCAAGAATCGACGCGCGCAGGACGAAGCCTCGGGTCACCGGGTCGAGCGTGTCCAGCACCGTGGCGGCCAGGTAGTCGTAGATTTCTCGGGGAGTACCGTGTACGTCGGTCCGGCCCTGGGCCTTGGCCCTGAGCGCAATGAGCTGCAGGGCGGCCGGCCATCCCTCGGTGCGTTCGGTGAGGCCTCCGGCGAGGAGATCGTCCATCTCGAGGCTGTGGCTGGTGCGAAAGAACGCTACGGCCTCGTCCCGTGAGAACTTGAGGTGCTGTGGTCGACCGTTGTGGCCTGGCCCTGGACCAGGAGGCGGGGAAGGACCTGCAGGCGCGGCCAGGTCCGCGTGGCGATTACCAGGTGGACCGGCGGCGGGAGATTGCCGAGGAGTTCGTCCACCAGGCGCACGATCTCTGGGTTGCGCTCAACCGTATGGAAGTCGTCAAGGACGATCACCGTCTCAGGCAGCGTGTCCAGCGCACCCAGCAAGGCCCGCCGCAGGTCCGCCATGTCTGGTCCCATGGTCAGGATGCTCGGCACCAGGTCACCGGTCTCCGGCACTGCGGCACAGACGGCGGCAATCAAGCCGGCGCCCAACAGGTTAGGATCTGCGTCCGACTCATCGAGGGTGAGCCACGCGGCGGGCATGCCGGCCTCGGGGAGGGCAGACAACAGCAGGCTGGTCTTGCCGTATCCGGCCTCCGCGCACAAAAGTAGCAGCCGGCGCGCTATCCCCTCGCGCACCATCGGCAGGAGCCGCTCGCGCTTCAGGAGCGGGACACCGATTCGAGGCGGGGTGATCTTGGCGCTGGGGATGTGTGATGGGCCAGCCATGTCGGACAACCCATTCCACACCCTCGGCCCCTGCTTCCTACCGACGGCTCCTCTGGCGTTTCCTCGACCTGGCCTGCACTCGCAGGCGCTTTCCTCTCAAGCGCTGGAGCAGGGCGAAACCAGAGGTCGAAGGCGGCGAGTTTCAGGCGGTAGACGCGCCCAGTGTGGCGTGCGAAAGGGTTAGACTCGAGGATTCAGGGCACCGCGCTTGACAGAATCAACGTCTAGACCGGGTGAGGAATGGATTGATCGCCCGCACGCTTCCGTAGAGGCGGTCGTGCTGGAAGTCCTCCGAGAGGAGTTCGGGCAGGCCGAAGTGCTCTGCATAGGCCCAGAGGTGGGCATCAAACCAGGGCAGCCGATAGGCGGCCGCCCCCCGCAAGGCTGTTCTCACGAGAGCCTCATCGGGGTAGAGGACGACGAACTGGGCGAGCATCTCCTCGGCCTCACGAACGGCATCCGTGACTGCGAGCAGCGACTTCCCACGGGCAAGAGGCCGCGTCACTGCCGCCACGAACTCGACGATCGCCTGATGGGGGACGCGGATCGAGTCCTCCGCAATCCCGCGCCGCAAGATGTCCGTAGCGATCCGCTGTTTGTGAGGGAACCGTGGATCGAAGCGATAGACGAGGACGTTCGTGTCAACGAGGGCGGGCACGGGTGTAGAGGGCCCGGCGCGTCCAGCCCCGCTGGCGTGCAGGTTTGAGCCGGAGCGAGGCGTCACGGTCCTGCTGGCGCGCCGTCGCCAAGTCGAAGAGGCGAAGCCGCTCCGCAGGGTCGCGTGAAGGCTGCCGGATTCGGGCGGGCAGGACGCGGATGGCGTCTCCGGCGATCACCCACTCGATCGTGTCTCCGGGGCGGATCCCGAAGTGCTTTGCGACGGTCTTAGGGACGGTGACCTGAAGTTTCGAGGTAACCTTTGCCATGTCCTTACTCTAGCAAGGATGATCTCCTTGTTCAAGCATTCCTGGGTGAACTCCCAGCGGACTTACGGGGCGCTGAACCTCCGGGGCCGTCGCCACTTCCGGTCCGCCGCAGAACTTGCATCGCCCGGCGCAGGGCGCTGCCTGCCCGCACCAGCCAGATGATGGGCAGGACAAAGGACCAGAAGATCAGCGCGCGATATCGGTGCGCCCATCGACAAGGGGGGAGGCTGAGGCGTGGCGTAATCTCGGGGCATCCGCATCAGGGAGGGGTACGGTGTCCGAATTCTACCCGGCTGATTCGTTCCGCTCGCCCAGGTTCGCGCAGCCGGCGACGTTCATGCGGCTGCCGTACACGAGGGAACTCGTCGGGCTGGACATAGCGTTCCTGGGGATTCCATTTGATGGCGGGACATCGTACCGTCCCGGTTCGAGATTCGGGCCGCGCGAGATCCGGCAGCACAGCAGCCTGATCCGCCCCTACAACCCCGCGCTCCAGGTCAACCCGTTCCGTATCCTCAAGGTGGCCGACGCTGGGGACGTCGACGTCAATCCCATTGGCATCGAGGACACCTATGATCGAGTGAAGCAGGCGGTCGGGGCGCTTCTCGACACCAAGGTCCTCCCGGTGTGCATCGGCGGCGACCACTCGCTGTCCCTCCCGATCCTGCGGGCCGTGGTCAGCCGCCACGGGCCCGTCGGCCTGGTGCACGTCGATGCGCATCAGGACATGTGGGAGGACTACTTCGGCAACAAGTATTTCCACGGTACGCCGTTCCGCAGGGCGGTGGAAGAGAAGCTGCTGGACGCCAGGCGCGTGCTCCAGATCGGGATCCGCGGCCCGGTGTACGCCGAATCAGACTTCGATTTCGCCCGGCAGCACGGGATCCGGTGGATCACGGCCCGGCAGGTGGCAGGCCAAGGAGTGGACTGGGTCAGGGAGCAGTTGCAGGTCGTGCAGGGGGGGCCGGTGTACCTGTCGTTCGATATCGACGGCGTGGATCCCGCGTTCGCGCCGGGAACCGGTACGCCGGAGGTCGGGGGCCTGACGAGCCGGGAGGCCCTGGAGGTGATCCGATCGCTGGTGGGGGTGCCTCTGGTGGGGGCGGACGTCGTGGAGGTCTCGCCGCCCTTCGACCACGCGGGGTTGACCTCAACCCTGGCGGCGAACATCATGTTCGAGATCCTCTCCGTCATTGCGGCGACGCGGGTGCATACGCAGGAAACACCCCAGCGCACAGGAAACCCTTAGCGCATCCAGCCTGTCGGCCACAGCCAGATTGCGGAGGTGAGCTCTCATGCGGAGATCGAGTGCGTTTGCCGTCGCGGTGGCCATGGTCGCCACGCTCGTCGTGATGCCGTCGGCCGCCCCGGCGCAGAAGGTCCTGAAGATCGGCTATCCGGTGTGGGTGGGGTACGGTCCCCTGTTCCTGGCGCAGAAGAAGGGCTTCCTCAAAGAGCTGGGCGTCAACGTCCAGTTCGTCAACATGGAGGACACCAAGACCCGCTACGTCGCGCTGGCCGCCGGGCAGATCGACGGCCTGATGACCACCATCGACACGATGGTCCTGCGCGTGCGGCCCGATTTCCGGATCGCCGCGGTCATGGCGTTCGACGACAGCAAAGGCGGCGACGGAATCGTGGCGCGCAAGGAGATCACGTCCATCAAGGATCTCAAGGGGAAGAAGGTGGCCTACGGAGAGGGCTCGGTCAGTCACTTCCTCCTGGGGTATCTGCTGAGGCAGAACGGCCTGTCCTTCAAGGACATCGTCTCCGTGAACATGACGGCTGGCGATGCCGGCGCGGCGTTCGTCGCCGGCAAGGTGGATGCGGCGGTGACCTGGGAGCCGTGGCTGACGAAGGGCAAGTCCGCGCCGCACGGGCACCTGCTGGTGGACTCCTCCACGACGCCCGGGCTCATCGTCGACGTGCTGGTCTTCAGCAAGAAGGTCCTGGCGGCCAGGGGCGCGGACGTGCGCAACGTCGTGCGCGGCTATCACCGCGGCGTGGAATACTGGAAGACGTACCCGGACGAGAGCAACCAGATCATGGCCCAGGCCGTCGGCGGCTGGCTGAAGGATCCGAAGGTGTTCGCCGAGACGCTGACCGGGATCCGCTACTACGACTACGAGATGAACCGGGCGTTCTTCGCCTCGGGCGGCGGCGCGTTCAGGACGAGCCAGTTCGCCATCGACTTCTGGGCCGCGCAGGGCAAGGTCCAGATCAAGGGGCTGAAGGCGGCGGATATCCTCAACGCGTCCTTCATTGCCAAGTAGCCGCTCACCGGCCAGCGAGAGCGGTCCGGCTCCGCGCGCATCACGCAGGCCGCGGAGCCGGTTCGTTTCCGTCCTGGACGACGCGCTGCGCCCGCACGAGCCGGTGGCGCGGCGGACCTATCTCAGCGGCGTCGCGCTGTCCGCGACCGTCATCACGCTGGTCTGGATCATCCTGACCTACGGCGGCGTCGTCCAACCGCTGTTCCTGCCCTCTCCTTCGGGCGTGGTCCGTTCGGCGATCACACTGCTGCGGGACGGCAGTCTGATCGTCAACGCTCAGGCCAGCCTCATCGTGATCGTGAGCGGATGGGCGCTGGCCGCGGTGGCCGCCGTGCCGCTGGGCATCCTGATGGGGACCCTGAAGTTCGTGGAGGCCCTGGTCGAGCCGATCGTGGACTTCGTCCGTTACCTGCCGGTCAGCGCGATGATCCCCCTGCTCATCCTGTACATCGGGATCGGGACGGCGGAGAAGGTGGCCGTGATCTTCATCGGGACGTTCTTTCAGCTGGTGCTGTTGATCGCGGACGTCTCCGCGAATGTGAGCAAGGATCTGCTGGACAGCGCCTACACGCTGGGGGCGAAGCGGCGGACGGTGTTCTCGCGCGTCCTGGTGCCGGCCACGCTGCCGGGCGTGGTGGACAACCTGCGGATCACGATGGGGTGGGCGTGGACGTACCTGATCGTGGCGGAGCTCGTGTCGGCCGACCGGGGGTTAGGTTACCTCATCCTGGACTCGATGCGTGGGTTGTACACCGACCGGATCTTCGTCAGCCTGTTCGTGATCGGACTGCTCGGGCTGCTGTTCGACATGATCTTCAAGTGGTTGCACCGCAGGCTGCTGCCATGGTCGCCGAAGATCTGAAGGATTCGGCCAAGCTCACGCTGCGCGACCTCCGGGTGGTGTTTCGCCGCCGGCGTGGCGGGGAGGTCGTGGCCGTCGATGATCTCAACCTCACGGTCCGGGACAAGGAGTTCGTCTGCCTGGTCGGCCCCTCCGGCTGCGGTAAGTCCACGGTGCTGCGGGTCGTGGCCGGGCTCACGCGGCCGGCCTCCGGTGCAGTGATGTTGGACGGGGTGGATGTTGCGGAGCCCGGCGCGGATCGCGGAATGGTGTTTCAGTCCTACACGCTGTTCCCCTGGCTGACGGTGCAGGGCAACGTGGAGTTCGGCCCCCGGCTGCGGGGCGCGTCGGCGGATGAGTGCGTCTCGACCGCCCGGCGGTACATCGACCTGGTGGGGCTCTCCGGGTTCGAGCACGCCTACCCGAAGGAGCTGTCCGGCGGGATGCAGCAACGGGCGGCGATCGCGCGGGCGCTGGCCAACGATCCGGAGATCCTCCTCATGGACGAGCCGTTCGGCGCGCTGGACGCCCAGACGCGAAACCTGATGCAGGAGCTGCTCCTGAAGGTCTGGGAGCAGACGCACAAGACCGTCCTCTTCGTGACGCACGACATCGAGGAGGCGGTGCTGCTGGCGGACCGCGTCTATGTGATGACGGCGCGGCCGGGGCGGATCAAGCATCAGGTCAGGGTGCCGCTGCCGCGCCCGAGGACGGTCGAGGTGCTGGACGCAGAGGAATTCATACGGATTCGCCGCGACGTGTATCGATCGATCCGGGAGGAGAGCCTGAAGGCGCTGGCGGCAGGAGACTCAGCCTCCCGAAACCACTAGTTTCAGGAGGCCCTCCACCCCACAAATACAGGCTGTGATCGACCTGGGCGGTCTCCTTGGTGAAAGCGTTGAGGAGGTCGCCGGATCCGACGACGGTGTAGATGCAGGCGAGGGCGATTGCCGTGGACGAATTGATCTATGGGAGCGCGACCGAATGGGAGGAGAGCCGATGCCGACGGTGGAGCTGATTGAGTACGGAATGGCGAGCCCGGTGGTGCGCGAAATCTTCGATGACATCATGGCTACGCGGAAGGTCGATTGGGTCAACAACTTCTGGAAGGCCCTGGCGATCCGGCCTGAGCTCTTGCGGCGAACCTGGCATGGGGTGAAGTCGGCGATGGCCCCCGGGCTGCTCGATCCGTTGACCAAGGAGCTGATCTACGTCGCCGTGAGCGTGACAAACGGCTGCCAGTATTGCATCAACAGCCACACCGCCGCGGCCAGAAAGAAAGGCATGACCGAGGAGATGCTGGCTGAGCTGATGGAGGTAATCGGAGTGGCCAACCAGACCAACGCGCTGGCCGATGGCTTTCAGGTCGAGGTCGACGACGCCTTTCGACACGGTGGCCGCGGTGCTTGAAAGGGGCGAGCGCGGCGACTCGTGCGCGGTGAGAACTCTGTCCATGAGTAGGTGAGGATACGGTGTGCCGGAACATCAAGACGCTCTTCAACTTCGATCCACCGGCCAGGGACACGAGATCCGGGAGGCTGCCGTCCAGTTTGTGCGGAAACTCTCCGGATTTCGGAAGCCTTCGAGGGCGAATGAGAGCGGCATTTCACCTGGAGGGAATCGCCGATGATCACCGTCAAGGATCTGCTGAGCCTGCACCTCGAGGACACCTTCGCCACCGAGCGGTGGCATCCGCCGCTCGCGACGGCCGTATTCGGTTTGACCGCGGTGCAGGCCGCCTGGAAGCCGGGACCGGAGCGCCATTCCATCTGGCAGATCACCCGCCATCTCATCCACTGGAAGCGGGGGGTGCTGCAGGCGCTGGCCGGTGATCCCCCGGACTACGAACGGATGTCCGCGGAGGACTGGCAGGAGGTCTCCGGCGATCAGGCGGCGTGGGAGGCGGACGTCCGCGCGCTGCGGGAGATCCACGACGAGTTCCGTCGGAGGCTCGACGAGCTCGGTGCGGATGGCGTGCAGCAGATGCTGCCCGCGTATCGACAGGGCCGGCCGGGTTCCGTCGCCCGGAGGCTGCTCAACGCTCTCACCCACGATGCGTACCACACCGGGCAGATCCAGTACCTGCGCGCGCTGCAGGGCATTCCGCTGGACCGCCTGATGAACGCCGCCTGGGACGGGAACGTCGCGCGCATCCGGGAGGTGCTCGACCAGGATCCCGCCCTGATCGATGCCGTGAACGGCGACGGCTGGACCGCCCTGCACGTCGCCGCATTTGCCGGCCGGGTCGATGCCGTGCGACTGCTCCTCGACGCGGGCGCCGACGTCAACGCGCGCGGGAAGGACGGCAGGACGCCTCTGGCGGTGGCGCTCGCCGAAGGTCAGACGGCCCTGGCCCGCGTGCTCCAGCAAGCGGGCGGAACCGAGTAGCTCACGCCGCGCGGGGACGCGGCCGACCCCGACGCGTCCGTGAAGCGCGTTTGGTCGCGGGCGCACGATCGCCTGCGCTGACCCGTCTCGTCCCTCCCGCCCCTGACGGGAGCGGGACCTCGGTCGGCGTCAGAACCCGGGCCGAGGGGAGGACGCTCCGGCAGGGGACGCCGGAGCTGGCGACCAGCCCCTTCGCGGTCTCAACGGCACGGGAGGCGTCGTCCGCCCACACGACCAGCCGGGCTTCGAGGATGTAGGAATTCTTCCGGTAGACCGCCGGGGGATTCACGGTGGCGCGCACAATGTCCGGTGTGGTGCGGCGCGCTTGCTCAAGCCGCTCGGCAAGACGGGCGATATCCGTCCCGGCGGGGAACCCGCGCATCTCGCACTCCGCGATGATCTCGAACGGTCTGCGGGTCATGCTGATCACCTCCATCACCAGGTGGTTCTGGGGAACGACCCGTTATCGAACATGGTGAACCAGGTCCTCCAGGGGCCTGCGCGTGGTGATCTCTGGTCTCTCTCCAGGATACCCGACCGGCAGGATGGCGACCGGCCGAAGGCGATGGTCTTCACCGAGGGCTTGCCTGACGGCCTCCTCGTCGAACGCACCCACCCATACCGTGGCCAGACCGAGCGCGGTCGCGGCGAGTTGCGCGTACGCGCACGCGATCGTTGCGTCCTGGATGCAGTAGAGCATCCGCCCCCGGTCCCCGTACTTCCCTGCCGAGCGCGCAGGATGCGCGCAGAAGACCAGCAAGACGGGCGCATGGGCCACGAAAGCCTGATCAAGGGCGGCCCTGGCCAGAGCTTCCCGCGTCGCCCGATTCGTGACCACGTAGATCTCGTAGGCTTGGAGGTTACCGGCCGACGGCGCCCGGTTCGCGGCGTCGAGGACCGCCCGCAGCATCTCCGGCTCGACCAGCCGGTCAACAAAGGCGCGAGTGGAGTGCCGCGCCCGCACCACCTGGAAGAACCCCGTGGTCTCTTCCATACCCTCGAGGCACTTCAGCCGCGGATTCGTGTCGAACGCCTGGGCACAGCCTAGCCGAAGAGCCGGTTCTGGAAGTACCGCTGGTACCACACCTCGTCGCCGTCGGCGAGGGCGACCTGGTCCCAGCCGCCGAACCGGGGATGCGCGAACCAGGGCCGGGCCCGCTCCGCCGCGGCGTTGGCCCGGGTGAAGTTGTCGACGCCCTGGGCACGGAGAAACGCCCGCATGGCGGCGATGTCGGGATACTTCGGCACGACGTCCTTCCAGATGGCCCGGCCGCAGAGGAATCCGCTGGCTCCTGCGGCCACGGCCAGGCCGAGGTTCACCAGGAACTCCTTGATGTCCACGCCCCCGCTGAGGATGACCCAGGGGCGGGCGGCCGCCTCGTTGAGCTCCCGGCAGTGCGCCTGCGCCTCCTCCAGAGAGAACAGCGCCGGCCGCTCCTTGCCGTCGAACCCGGCCCGGCAGTACTCTCGCGAGTACTTGAGGTCCCCGGGAAACTCCAGCTTCAAGATGTCGACGTGATATTCGTCCCGGCTGAACTCCTGGGCCGACTGGATCGTCTGCTGCGGCCGCCGGCGGGCGAACTCCGGCGTGTCCGCGGAGGGTTCTTCGATCGGGTAGGTGACGACCTCCAGGAGGAACGGGAGATCCTCCCGCTGGCACTCCGTGCCGACGTGTCGCACCAGGTCCTGCTGGTGCCGAAGCACGTCGGAGGCCGCCTCGGGGTTGTAATAGATGAGCAGCTTCACGGCGTTGGCTCCGGCGCGCTTGGCCTTGGCCACTGTCCACCCGTTGATCAACCGTGACTTCCGCTGCCGGGAGTTCGGTCCGGCGGGCTCGTATCCCGTCTCTTCCGCCGCCACCAGGAGGCCCACGTCACCCGGGATCAACTTGACCGCTCGGGGCAGCCCGTACATGGGATCGACCAGCGTCGCCGTCGAGTGCGGCGCCAGGACCTCGGTGATCACGGCCTTCGTCGCCGCCAGATCGCCGTAGGTGACGTCCTTGGGCGTGACGCCGGTGGCCTTGGCCAGGGCGTTGCGCAGGGAGTCCCGCTGGTCGATGGCCAGCATCTTGAACCGGCCGGCGGCGTCGGTCAGGCGCTGCAGGTTCACGAGTTTCCCGGCGGGAAGGGCCCGCATCGTCAGCCCTCCATTACGTGAACAGGTTCGCGATGTTGTACAGCTCGATGTCCAGCTTGTGGCTCCCCGTGAGCACCTCGGCCAACGGCACGGACGTGATGAGGCTCCCCTGCAGCGCCACCATGTATCCGAACAGCTCCTGCTTGATGAGCTGCACCGCCGCCACGCCGAAGCGGGTCGCGAGGACCCGGTCGAACACCGAGGGCGATCCGCCTCGCTGCAGGTGACCCAGCACGGTGACCCGGCACTCGTAGCCGGTCCGGGCCTCGATCTCCTTCGCCAGGACGGCGCCGACGCCCCCGAGCCGCGCGTGGCCGAAGGCGTCCACCCGGGCTTCCTGCACGATCTGCGTTCCCAGCTCGGCCAGCCTGGCTCCTTCCGAGACGACGACGATGCTGAAAGTTCGCCCGCGCCGGTGGCGGGCGCGCACCCGCTCGCACACCTCGTCGATGGTGAACGAGACCTCCGGGACCAGAATGATGTCGGCCCCGCCGGCCAGTCCGCCCACGGCGGCCACCCAGCCCACGTCGCGGCCCATCACCTCCACGACCATGACCCGGTGATGCGACTCGGCGGTGGGATGGAGCTTGTCGCAGGCGTCCATGACGACGTTGACGGCGGTGTCGAAGCCGATGGTAAAGTCCGTGCCAGGGATGTCGTTGTCCATCGTCTTGGGGATGCCGACAACGCGCACCCCCATCTGCGACAGCTTCAACGCCACGCCGAGGGTGTCATCTCCGCCGATGGCCACGACCGCGTCGATCTCATGGGCCCGCAGCGTCTCCAGCATCCGCGCGGGTCCGTCGTCGCTCCCAAACGGGTTGGCGCGGGACGTCCCCAGGATCGTGCCGCCGCGCGGGAGGATGCCCGAGATGAGATCAGGAGAGAGCGGCATGATGTCGTTGGTGAGGAGTCCCAGCCACCCGTTGCGCACGCCGACGACATCGTACCCTTCCTGCCAGGCCGCGCGCGCGACCGCCCGGATGGCGGCGTTGAGACCCGGCGCGTCTCCCCCGCCGGTGAGGATGGCGATGCGCATCAGAGAAAGCCCCCCCGAGGGATGCCAATTCCCTGCGTTCAGTCTAGACACGGCGTCGCCGGGGTGGAATCCGGTCTGTGCCGGATTCCCGGGACGATGCGCCCATCGGGCCCAGGCCCGATTGTTGGGCGCTCCGGCCGGCACCTACCCTGAGGATGGAGGGACGAACCAGCCATGGATTTCGGGGTGCCGAAAGAGGTGCGCCCGGGCGAGCAACGCGTGGGGTTGACCGCCTCGGGAGCGGACGCCCTGGTCAGGGCCGGCCACCGCGTCCTGGTCGAGCGGGGCGCGGGGACCGCCGCGGGTTTCAGCGATGAGGAGTATGCGCAGGTCGGGGCCACGACCGTCTACTCCGCCGAAGAGGTGTGGCGGCGGGCCGCGGTCGTGGTCAAGGTCGGCCGCCCGACGGCCGAGGAGCACGCGTACTTCGCCGGCCAGACGCTGCTGGCGTTCCTCCATCTCAGCGTCGCTTCCCCGGATCTGCGGGACGCTCTGGCCGCGCGCAAGGTCACGGCGATCGCGGCGGAGATGATCCAGTCTGAGGACGGCACGTTTCCCGTCCTCCACCCGACCAGCGAGGTGGCGGGACGCCTGGCACCGGTGATCGCCGGGGCGCTGCTGGAGACGCGCCCCGCGGGAATGCCGCGGGACGAGCAGGTCGGGCGGGGGATTCTGCTCGGCGGCATCCCGGGCGTGCCGCCGGCCAACGTCGTGATCCTCGGCGCAGGCGTCGTCGGGACGAACGCGGCGCAGGCGTTTCTGGGGGTCGGCGCACAGGTGACGATCCTGGACAAGGACGTCGGACGCCTGCGGCACGTGGACGCGGCCTGCCAGGGCCGCATCGTGACCATGCTGGCCACGCCGTACAACGTCGCCAAGGCGGTCGCCTTCGCCGACGTCCTGATCGGCGCAGTGTACCTGGTCGGTCAGCGCGCGCCGGTGCTCGTGAGGCGGGAGATGGTGCGCGCGATGCGACCGCGCGCCGTGATCATCGACTTCTCCATCGACCAGGGCGGCTGCGTGGAGACCAGCCGGCCCACCACGCACCGCGATCCCGTGTTCGTCGCCGAGGGCGTGATCCACTACTGCGTCCCGAACGTTCCGGCGCGCGTGGCCCGCACGGCCAGTTACGCCTGGAGCAACGCCGTGCTGCCGTACCTGCAGCTGATCGGAGACCTGGGCGTCGGCGAGGCCCTGCGCCGATCGACGGAGTTGCAGGCCGCGGTGGTGGTCCGGCCATGAGCGCGATCGCGACGAGCTATGCCGGGAAGACCGTCAGCGCCGAAGAGGCGGTCCGCCTCATTGCCCCCGGCATGCGGGTCTACCTGACCGGCAACTGCTCGGTGCCGCAGGCGCTGCTGCGCGCGCTGGTGGCGCGCTCCGGGGAGTTGCACGACGTGGAGATCGTCCAGGTCCTCACCGTGGGGACGGCCGAGTACGTTGCGCCGGGCATGGAAGACCACCTGCGGGTGAATACCCTGTTCATCAGTGACAACGTGCGCGCCGCGGTGAACGAGGGCCGGGCCGACTTCACCCCGTGCTTCCTCAGCGAGATCCCCAGGCTGTTCAAGGACGGCCATCTGCCCCTGGACGTGGCCCTGGTCCACGTCTCCCCGCCGGACGAACATGGCTTCTGCTCGTTCGGGATCGAGGTCGGCATCACCAAGCCGGCCGCGCAGAGCGCGAAGGTGATCATCGCCGAGATGAACCCGCGCATGCCGCGCACCCTGGGCGACAGCTTCATCCACGTTAGCAAGCTCCATCACATCGTGCTCGTGGACTATCCCTTACCGGAGATCCGGATGGGCGGCGCGAACGGGGAGGTGTCCCGGATCGCCGATTATGTGGCCGGACTGATCCCCGACGGCGCGACCTTGCAGACCGGGATCGGAGCGATCCCCGACGCGGTCCTGGCGCGCCTCACCCGCCACAAAGACCTGGGGATTCACACCGAGCTGTTCAGCGACGGCATCATCGACCTGATCACCCGGGGTGTCATCACCGGGGAGCGCAAGACGCTCCATCCCGGGAAGGTGGTGGCCGGCTTCGTCCTGGGCACGCAGCGGCTGTACGACTTCATCCACGACAACCCGGTGATCGAGTTCCACCCGACGGACTACGTGAACGACCCCTTCGTCATCGCGCAGAACGCGAAGATGGTGGCGATCAACTCGGCGATCGAGATCGACCTGACCGGCCAGGTCTGCGCGGACAGCTTCGGGCCGCGCCTCTACAGCGGGGTGGGGGGACAGCTGGACTTCATCTACGGCGCCTCGCGCTCGGCTGGGGGGGTGCCGATCATCGCCCTGCCCGCGACGGCACTCGGGGGGAAGGCCTCCCGCATCGTCCCGACGCTCCGGCCCGGGGCCGGAGTGACCACCAGCCGCAACCACATCCGGTACGTGGTCACCGAGTATGGGGTGGCCGACCTGTATGGGAAGACGGTCCGCCAGCGCGCGCAGGCCCTCATCGCCGTCGCCGCCCCGGCGTTTCGTGAGCAGCTGGAACGGGAGGCCAAAACGCTCCGGTACCTATAGGAGCCGGATATCCGCCCGCCACCCGATACCGCCTCCTTCGACGCCTCCGTACCATGAAGCTGGGTGTCTGGCGGCGTGAACCCTCGGGTCGAGGTCTTCATCGGCCCCTTCGGGAGCGGCAAGACGGAGGTGGCCCTCAACCGCGCCCTCGCCCTGGCCCGCGGCGGTACGTCCATCTCCTTCATCGATCTGGATCTCGTGGATCCGTTCTTCCGTGCGCGGGAAGCCCGCGCCGCGCTGCACGCGGCGCGAGTTCGGGTCGTGGCCCCCAGCGAGGAGTGGAATGACGTCGATCTGCCGCTGCTCACCCCCGAGGTCTTCGCGGCGCTGGCCGGCGATGAGCACGTCGTGATCGACGCCGGCGGCGAGGTTCCGGGGGCGCTGGTCCTGCGCCAGCTCCTCCATCTGCTCCCGGCCGACACCGCGGTCTACCTGGTCGTGAATCCCTACCGGCCCTTCATGCGCGCCCCCGAGAGGATTGCCGCGGTCCGCGACGCGCTCGAGGACGCCGCAGGCTGGCATGTGACCGCGCTCATCGCCAACCCGCATCTCAGCCTCGCGACGACGCCTCAGGTGGTCGAAGCAGGTTTCGAGATCGTCGCTGAGGCGTCGGCGCGAATGGGTCTGCCCATCGCCTGGACAGCGGTAGCCGCCGGCCTGCTCTCATCGATCGACCTTCCGGGCACCGTCCTGCCCCTGGTCTTCCATATGCTCCCCCCGTGGGAGCGGGAGGTCGCCTGAGGTGCCCAAGGTCGTCATCGACGTCGAGCGGTGCAAAGGGTGCGAGCTCTGCGTGAACTTCTGCCCGCCGAAGGTCCTGGCGATGAGCGCGACCTTGAACACCCGCGGCTTCTACCCGGCCGTGCTGATCGACGAGGACCGCTGCACGTCCTGCGCGGCCTGCGCGATCGTCTGCCCCGACGTCGCCATCAGCGTGTACAAGGCGGAACGAGCGCAGCGCGTAGCGGTGGGATGACGCCGATGGATGCGGCGACCGCCGAACGGGTGCTGATGAAGGGAAACGAAGCGATCGCCGAGGCGGCGATCCGGGCCGGCGTGCGGGCGTACTTCGGGTACCCCATCACTCCGCAGAGCGAGATCTCGGAGTATATGGCGCGCGTGCTGCCGTCCCGCGGCGGAGTCTTCCTGCAGGCCGAGAGCGAGGTCGCCGCGATCAACATGCTCTACGGCGCCGCCGGCGCCGGGGCGCGGGTGATGACGTCCACGAGCAGCCCCGGGATCAGCCTCATGCAGGAGGGGCTGTCCTACCTCGTCGGCTCTGAACTGCCCTGTGTGATCATCAACGTCATGCGAGGCGGCCCCGGCCTGGGCAACATCGCCCCCTCGCAGGCCGATTACTTTCAGGCCACCAAATCCGCCGGCCACGGCGACGGCCGGAACCTGGTCCTGGCCCCGGCCACGATCCAGGAGGCGGCGGATCTGACGACGCTGGCCTTCGATCTGGCCGACCGCTACCGCAACCCGGCGATGATCCTGACCGACGGCATCACCGGTCAGATGATGGAACCGGTGGCCTTTCGCGACGACGCCGCGCCGCGCCGTCCAGTGCCGGAGTGGGCGACGACCGGAGCCGGCGACGGACCGGTGCGGTTGATCAGCTCGATCTACCTCGACCCGGAGGCTCTGGAAGCGCACAACCAGCGCCTGGTCGAGAAGTACCGGCGCATGCAGGCCGAGGTCCGGTTCGAGGCTTATCAGATGGAGGATGCCGCCCTGGCCGTGGCCGCCTACGGGCTGGTGGCCCGAATCGCGCGCACCGCCGTGGACCGCGCGCGGGCCAAGGGGCTCCGGGTGGGCCTGCTGCGGCCGATCACGGTGTACCCCTTCCCGAGCGCGGCCTTCGCCGACGCCGCGGGTCGGGTTGCGGCCATCCTGACGGTGGAGATGAGCGCAGGACAGATGGTGGAAGACGTGCGCCTCGCCGTCGCGGGCCGCGCACCGGTGCGCTTCTACAGCCGGCTCGGCGGCGTGATCCCCACACCGCCGGAGCTCGTGGCGCAGATCGAGCGCCTGGCCGCGGAGGTCGGGGCGCGATGAAGGCCGTCTTCACGCGTCCGCAGGCGTTGAGCGACACCCCGATGCACTACTGTCCGGGATGCACGCACGGCGTGGCGCACCGCCTGGTGGCCGAGGTGCTGGACGAGCTGGGCGTCCGCGGCCGCACGATCGGCGTGGCCTCGGTGGGCTGCTCGGTCTTCGCCTACAACTACTTCAACCTGGACTTCCAGCAGGCGGCGCACGGCCGGGCGCCGGCGGTGGCCACGGGGATCAAGCGCGTCCTGCCGGACCGGATCGTCTTCACCTATCAGGGCGACGGGGACCTGGCCGCGATCGGCACGGCCGAGATCGTGCACGCCGCCAACCGCGGGGAGAACATCACCGTCATCTTCATCAACAACGCGGTGTACGGGATGACCGGCGGCCAGATGGCGCCGACCACGCTGGTCGGGATGCGGACGACGACCACGCCGTTCGGTCGCGACGTGCGCACGGCCGGCCATCCGATCCGGGTGGCCGAGATGCTGGCCACCCTGAAGGGCGTGGCCTACCTCGCCCGCACCGCCCTGTGCGGCGTGGCCCACATCACGAAGACGAAGTGCGCGATCCGCAAGGCGATTCAGGCGCAGCTCGCCGGCCTGGGATTTTCGCTCGTCGAGATCCTCTCCACCTGCCCCGTGACCTGGGGCCTCACGCCGATCGATGCGGTGAAGTGGCTGGAAGCGAACATGCTGCCGGTCTTCCCGCCGGGCGAGTTCGTCACCGACCGCGGACAGGAGCGCACCTGACCGATGGCCGCCCTCGAGCTGGTCATCGCCGGATTCGGGGGACAGGGCATCCTGTTCCTGGGCGAGATGCTGACGCGAGCCGCCGTCCTGGAGGGCAAGCACGCCACCTGGATGCCCTCCTACGGCCCGGAACAGCGGGGCGGGACGGCGACCTGCACCGTGGTCATCTCACCGGAACCGATCGGCTCGCCGGTGGTCGCCGATCCCGATGCCGTGATCGTGCTGAACCGCCCGTCGATGGAGAAGTTCGAACCCCGTGTGCGTCCCGGCGGCCTGCTGATCATCAACGCCTCGATGGTGGACCGCGCGGCGAGCCGGCGCGATCTCACCGTCATTGCGATCGACGCCGCTGCCGAAGCCAGAGCGCTCGAGCGCCCTCAGGTGGCCAACATGGTCCTGCTGGGGGCGCTCCTCGCGGCGCGTCCGGTGGTGGCGATCGAGACCGTGGCCCGCGCGCTCGCCGGGCACTTCCCCGCGGACCGCCAGTACCTGGTCGACGTCAACGTCGCGGCGCTGGTCCGGGGCGCGGCCGCGGCGGTGTGCCAGTTGCCGGGCGCCGCGCCGGCGCACGTCTGACGCATTCGAGGACGCACTCATGGGAGAACCCGCACGCCAGCTGGAACAGCAGGATCAGCCGCGGCCGCGTGCCGGCGCCCAGCTCACACTGGTCTCCTCCGCCTCGGAGCTCGAGGAGGGAGACGCCTGGGTGCTGGAGGCGATCATGGCCTGCTACTGCACCCTCCGCGCGCCCGGGTAGGTCAGGGCCGGAGGACGTGCTTCGCCAGGAAGAGCACGTTCGCCGGGCGCTCCGCAAGCCGCCGCATGAAGTACGGATACCAGTGTGTTCCGAACGGAACGTAGACCCGCACCCGGTAGCCCTCGGCCGAGAGCCGGTCCTGTAGATCGCGCCGGATCCCGTAGAGGAACTGGAACTCGAAGCGATCGGCGCCGATGCCGTGGGTTGAGGCGAACGCCCTGGCGTGCGCGATCAGGTGCTCGTCGTGCGTGGCCAGGGCGGGAGACACGCCGTCGGTGAGCAGCCGCTCGCTCAGAGCGCGGTAGGCCGCATCCACATCGGCCTTCCTGGGGTAGGCCACCGCGGCAGGTTCGGCATAGGCTCCCTTGCAGAGGCGGATGCGGACCCCCCGCCTGATGTACCGCTCGAGGTCCTGCGGCGTCCGGTACAGGTAGGCCTGGAGGACGATGCCGACGTTGCGCGCGCCGCGTTCCCAGACACGATCGAAGACGGCGAGCGTCCGGTGGAGCCGCGTGCTGTCCTCCATGTCTACACGCACGAACGTGCCGACGCCCGCGGCCGTGCGCGCGACGGCCTCGAGGAGCTCCGCGGCGAGATCCAGCGAGAGGTCCAGCCCCATCTGGGAGAGCTTCAGGGAGACGTGCGAGCGCAGGGAGCGGTGGAAGATCGCGTTGAGCACCTCGAGGTAGTCGCGCGCCGCCCGGCGGGCGTCTTCCTCGGACGCCGTCGCCTCGCCGAGCAGGTCCAGCGTCGCTTCAATCCCGCGGGCGTTGAGCGCCGCCACAGCGGCCAGTCCCTCAGCCAGCGTCTCCCCGGCCACGAACCGCCGGACGGCCGGGCGCAGCAGCCGCGAGTGGGTGGCCGCCTCGCGCGCGACGGAGTTGTGCGAGAGCGTGAGGAGCAACTGGCGCAGCATGACCCCCGCGCCTCCGGTCCCAGCATGCCACTGCAGACGCCCGGCGCCATCGGGCAGGCGCCCGATGCGGACTCCACGCGCCGCGCCGACTATGCCTGCGCGTCGAGCAGGCGCAGGAGTAACTCGACGATCCGCGGGTCGAAGTGCTTGCCGGATTGGGCCTCGATGTAGGCGCGGGCCTGTTCACGGGGCCAGGCTTTGCGGTAGGGCCGGTCGGAGCAGAGGGCATCCCAGACGTCGGCCACGGCGAAGATCCGGGCGGCGAGCGGGACCTGATCCCCCTTAAGCCCCTTCGGGTATCCCGTCCCGTCCCACTTCTCGTGGTGGTACAGCGGGATCTCCAGGGCCTGCCGGAGGTGGGGGATGGGCGTGAGCAGTTGATAGGCCACCACCGGGTGCTGGCGCATGATCTCCCACTCCTGCTCCGTCAGGGGGCCGGGCTTGAGCAGGATGCTGTCGGGGATGCCCATCTTGCCGATGTCGTGCAGCAGCGCCCCCCGCCGAATGTGGACGAGGTCTTCTTCCGACACGCCGATCTCGCGCGCCAGACGGAGCGTGAGCTCGGTCACGCGCTGCGTGTGACCCTCCGTCTCCCTGTCGCGGAGGTCCAGAGCGCGGGACCAGCCTTCCAGCGTCGTGTCGTAGGCGATGGTCAACTCCACGTTGGCCTGCTGGAGGTCGCTGACGAGTGTGGCGTTGTCGATGGCGATGGCCGCCTGGCCGGCCAGGGTGGACAGGAACGTCAGCCACTCGGGATCAGGATCGAGGCGGGAGCGGTGGAAAAGCTCCAGGACGCCCTTGACCTGGCCCTTGGCAATGAGCGGCGCCGCCGCGTAGGTCACGAACCCCTCCTCGCGCAGCAGCGGCGAGCGGTGCAGTTCTCCGGGTGTCGCCCCCAGGTCGGGCACGATGACCGTGCGCCGCTCGGCGGCGGCCTGGCCGGCGTAGCCTTTGCCCAGTTGCAGCCGGGAGTGCTGCAACGCGCGGGTGCGGAAGCCGCGTGCGGCGATGTGCTCCAGCGTCTTGCTGGCCGGATTCAGCAACAGGACGTCCGCCGCGTCCACGCGCAGGGTGGAAGTCACCTTGTCCAGCAGGACGGTCAGGGTGACCCGTACGTCCATCGAGCTGCTGATCGCCGTGTCGATGTCATGCAGGGCCTGCAACTGGTCCAGCCGGCGGCGGGCGTCGTCGAACAGGCGGGCCGTGTGGACGGCGCTGCTGGCCTGGGCGGCGAACAGGGCCAGGAGGCGGGTGTCATCTTCGGTGAACTGCCGATGCCGCTCCGCGAGTTCGCTGGCGCTGAGCACGCCGACCAGTTCGCCCCGGTAGAGCATGGGGACGGCGATGACCGAGCCGATGCCGAGGGCCACCATCTCTTCGTTGCGCCCTTCCCACCGGTCGTAGTCGTGCACGATGAGCGGACGCCGCTCCCGGGCGACTGTGCCGGCGCAGCCCACGGAGAGGGGGAGGCGCGAACCGGGCGGGAAGGGCAGGTTGCGCGACACGGCCAGCTCGAGATCGTCCCGCACGCGGTCATAGAGGTGGATCGCGGCGCGCTCCACGCCCAGCAGCATCCCGGCGCGATCAAGGATCGCCTGGAGCACCGCGCGCAGGTCCTGGTGCATCGAGAGGGCGTCCGCCGTCTCGTACAGCGCCTCGAACTCGCCGGCCCGACGCAGGCTCTCCTCGAACAACCGGGCATTCTCCAGCGAGGCGGCGGCGTGGTGGGCGAAGGCCTGGTAGAGTTCCGCCCGTGCTTCTGCGAAGAAGTCCGCGCGCCTGCTGTACAGGGCGAACACGCCAAACGGCCGGTTGCGGCTGATCAGAGGAAACGACCCCATCGACCGGAAGCCGGCCGCGGCGAGACGGGCGGCGCGGTCGGGCGGAAGCCCCGCGGCAGCCCCCCGGGCGCCCAGGTCGGCGACCACCACCGGCATTCCTGTGCGCAAGGCCCTGGGGGAGGGGCTTTCCTCCTCGACCGAGACATCCCAGCGCAACCGCAACTCCCGGGGATAGGGGCTGTCCTCGGGCGCGGAACTGATGATACGCAACATGCCGTCCGGGTCCGCACGGGCCACCCAGGCGAGATCGGCCCCGAAGGTCTGCACACAGGTGGCGGTGACGAAGTCGGCGACCTCCCGCAGCCGCAGGCTCTGGGAAAGCTTCTGGGCGCTGGCGTATAGCGCGGTGAGCATCTGCAGCTGCTGGTGCACCTGCTCCTCGGTCCGCCGCCGCTCGGTCACGTCCCTGAAACTCCACACCCGGCCGACGGCGCGGCCCTCGATCCGCTGGGGCTGCGAGTACCGCTCGAAGATCCGACCGTCCTTGAATTCGATCACATCGTACGATTCCGCTTCGGGCGTCGCATAGAGGCCGCGGACTTTCGTGAGGAACGCCTCCGGGTCCTTGAGCTGGTCGAGGACGAAGGCCAGGGCCTGCTGGTCGCTGCGCGGGACCAGGATGTGCTCCGGAATCCGCCACATCTCCGCGAACCGCTGGTTGAAGTCCACGATCTTGCCCTGTTCATCGACGACGAGGATGCCGTCCGTCGTGGACTCCAGCGTCGCCCGCAGCACCGACATCGAGCGGGTGATCTCGTCTTCCGCCCGCTGCCGGTCGGTGATGTCGCGGTAGTTGACGACGATGGCCCCGACGTCGGGCTCCGCCAGGAGGTTGGTGGCGACCGCCTCCACCCAGACCCAGCCGCCGTCACCCCGCACCATGCGCACCCGGCCGGTGGTCGTCCCGCCTCGCGCCGCAAGTCCCCTCAGCCAGTTGCCGGCCCGAGATCGATCGTCGGGGTGGACCAGGTCGAGCACATTCCGGCCGGTCAGGGACTCCGGCGCGAGGCCGAGGACGCGCCGGGTTGAAGCGCTGGCGTACTGCATCGTTCCATCGGCGGCCAGCAGGGCGATCGCGTCGGTCCCGTGCTCCAGGACCGCACGGAGGAGCACTTCGTCACGCCGCAGGGCGGCCTCCGTCTGCCGCATGCCCGTGATATCCCGAGTGATGGCCAGCGCGGCCACGACCTGATCGCTGTGGTCGCGCACGGGGACCACGTATGTCTGCATCCGGCACCGGGCGCCTCTCAGGCCGATCATCTCGAACTCCAGCGTCCCGGGGTGTCCGTGGAAGACGCGGGCCTGGAGGTCCCGGAAGGAGTCGCGGTGCTCGGGGGCGACCAGGGGGAGGGCTGACTTCCCGACCACCTGCTCACGTGAGTCGGCTTCGACCAGGCGCAACCCGGCCTGGTTCATCTCCAGCACGGTGCCGTCTTCCGCCAGGAGCTTCACGCACTCCGGCCCCGTGTCGATGAGCGTCCGCAGCAGCCGGTCGGCTTCCGCGAAAGTCAGCGACGTAGTAGTGAGCGGTCCGCCCATCACTGCACCCTTCTTGAGCCTCTCAGAAAATCAAGTCCCGATCTACCACATGCCCGTTCCCGCCGGTTCTTACGCCGCCGCATCCTGGGAAACGGCATGGAACGAGTCGCTGCGGTGACGGATTGAAGGCGGATTGATCCGGCGGTGCCTCAGGCCCCTTCCGCCACGGCCAGGGTTCCGCTGTCCACCTGCGCGCGGAAGACGGCCACGACAGCGGGGTCGAAGTGCTTGCCGGCCTGCTCGTAGATGTGGCCGAGGGCCTGCTCCCGCGGCCACCGGGGGCGGTACGGCCGGTCTGAGGTCAGCGCGTCCAGCACGTCCACCACGGCGAAGATGCGGGCGGCCAGCGGAATCTGCTCACCGCGCAGTCCGCGCGGGTACCCCGTGCCGTCCCACTTCTCGTGGTGGCAGTAGGGGATGTCCAGCGCGGGGCGCAGGTAGGCGATCGGAGAGAGCAGGTCGTAGGCGTAGACGGGGTGCCGGCGCATGATCTCCCACTCCGCCTCCGTCAGCGGGCCGGGCTTGAGCAGAATGCTGTCCGGGATTCCCATCTTGCCGATATCGTGCAGCAGCGCTCCGCGCCGGACGTGCACGAGCTCCTCGTCGCGCATCCCCACCGCGCGCGCCAGGCGCAGGGTCACCTCCACGACGCGCTGGGTGTGCCCTTCGGTTTCCCTGTCCCGGAGGTCGAGCGCGCGGGACCACCCTTCCAGGGTCGTGTCATAGGCCAGGCTCAGTTCGGTATTCGAGCGCTGCAGCCCGTCGAAGAGCGAGGCGTTGTCCACGGCGATCGCCGCCTGGCCCGCCAGCGCCTCCAGGAAGCCGAGCCACTCCTCGTCCGCATCGAGAAGCCTGCGGTGCAGCACCTCCAGAATGCCCTTCACCTGACCCTTGGCGACCAGCGGCGCGGCCGCGTAAGCCACGAAGCCCTCACCCGAGACAAGACGCGCGCGCACGAACTCATTGCCGATCTGGCGCAGGTCCGGCACCTGGATGATCCGCCGTTCCAGCGCGGCCCGGCCCGCGTACCCCTCGCCGACGCGCAGGCGCGTCCCTTCCAGAGCGCGTCCGCGAAACCCGCGGCCGGCCGCGAATTCCAGGATCTGCGCGTGCGGCCGAAGCAGCAGGACGTCGGCGGCGTCCACGCCGAGCTGGCGCGTCACCTGCTCGAGGAGGACGTTGAGGGTGACCCTGATGTCCAGGCTGGATGTGATCGCCAGGTCCACCGTGCGCAGGGCGTCCAGGTGCTCCAGGCGGCGCCGCGTCTCGCCGTGCAGCCGGGCGTTGGTCAGCGCCGCGGCGGCCTGGTGGGCGTAGACCTCGAAGAGTTCGACCCGGTCCCCGGTGAAGAAGTCGGACCGCCGGCTGAGCACGGCGATCACGCCCACCGGCGTCTCCCGGCTCATCAGCGGAAACACGCCCAGGCTCTGTGTCCCGACCTGTCGCAGGCGGTCCAGCCACTGTCGGGCCGCCGGTTCGGCCTCCAGGCGAAGGACGACCGGCGAGCCGCCGCGCATCGCGCGGGCGATCGGCCCCGACGGGTCCGGGAGATCGTCCTCGCGGATCATGAGCCCGGAAGGCATCGCCCCCGCCGTCGGGGCCACGGCCATCGCGCGGACCGAGCCGTCAGGCCGGGCCTCGCCGACAAAGGCCAGGTCCGCGCCGAAGACCTCCACGTACGCCCGGGCCACGCCCGCGGCGAGCTCGTCACTGTTCAGGCTTCGTGTCAGCTGACGCGCCCCGGCATACAGCGCCGTGATCGTTTCCAGTTGCCTGAGGATCTGCCGCGCGTCACGTTCCCGCTCGGCCTCGCGCTGCTGCAGGCCTGCGGCCATCGCGTCGAAGGCCGAGGCGACGGCGCCCAGTTCTCCGGAGATGCTCCCCATGCCGGTGCGCGCCGAATAGTCCCCCGAGCGGATGCGGCCCGCGGCGGTCACCAGCGCGTCGACCGGCCGGATGATGAGCCGCCCTACGACCAGCCAGGCTCCGAGCAGCACCAGCGTTCCCAGACCGAAGATGCTGATCAACGTTCGGCCGACCAGGGTCTTGTGTTCTGCGAAGACCGATGCGGCCGGAACCCCCACGGCGATCGAGATCGGGCGGTCGGTGGGGCCCTCGATGGGCACGAAGCCGAACAGCCGCGGTACGCCGTCCAGCCCCACGGCCCGCACCACACCCTTGCCCTCCGAGAGGACCGCCTGGACGATGGGCGCATCTGGATACGCTTTGCCGATCCAGCGCTCGGGATCGGGGTGGCGGACCAGGATCGTGCCGCGGTGATCGATCACCGTGAGCGTTGACCCTTCGGGGAGGCCGGTCCTGGCGACGGCCCGGTTGAGCCAGGCGAGGTCGAGCGCGGCGAACGCGATCCCGGAGATCGACCCGTCGGGCGATCGCACCGGCATCCCGAAGTTGATCGTGGCACGGCCGGTGATCCGCCCGATCTGGTACTCGCCGACGGCGAACGCGCCGGCGCGCAGCGCATCCTGGAAGTACCGCCGGTCGGCGATGTTCACTCCGGGCAGGAACGGCAGGGCGCTGCAGATGACGCGCCCGTCTGGTCTCGCCAGGCCGAGGTTGGCGTAGACGCCCTCGAGTTGCAGGTAGTGGCTGAGGACGGCGCTGCAATCCGGCCCCGGGCGACGCACCGCCTCCAGCCGGGCGATGCTGGCCAGGAAGTAGCGCGCATTGTCGACAAAATACGTCTGCTGGTCGGCGAAGTGCTGGGCCAGCCGCTGCACCTCCTCGAAGGTCCGACGCTCCAGGATCCGGTCCTCCTGCATGTTCTCGTAGTACATCAGGCCCGTCAGGGGAATGAGGATGAGCAGGAGCAGCAGCAACAGGCGGGCCCGCAGGCCCGTCAGCAGCCTGAGTTTGACGACAACGGTGCCGCGCATGCTCCTCTCCTCGTTACGAAGTCCTATCGGGGCAAACTTCCACGAACCCCCCCTCTGTGTCCACCATTCCCCGGAGGAGGGGGCGTGGAGACCTGCCAACTTGTAGGGATGTCATGCCGCGGTTGCGCGAGTTCCTGGATCTGGGTTTGCTCGGGCCAGGCCCCCTGAACGCGATCACGGACGTGGCCGGGGTGCTGGTCGGGCATGCCTCGATCCGCGGGGACCGTCTCGCTACCGGGGTCACGGCGGTCCTGCCGCACCCTCGTAACCTCTATCACGAGAAAGTGACGGCGGCCGCCGCGGTGCTGAACGGCTACGGCAAGTCCGTCGGACTGATGCAGATCGAGGAGCTGGGCACGGTTGAGACACCCGTCCTCCTCACCAGCACGCTCAATGTCCCGCGAGTGGCCGACGCGCTCCTCTCGTACATGATCGCTCAGGATCCTGTGATCGGCGTGGCGGAGACCGTCAATCCCGTAGTCCTGGAGTGCTTCGACGGCTACCTGAGCGACGCGCGCCTGCGGGCGGTCGGAGAGGCGGAGGTGATGGAGGCGATCCGCCTGGCGAGCCCCGGGTCCGTCGAGGAGGGATGCGTCGGCGCCGGGGTGGGGATGCGCTGCCAGGGGTTCAAATCCGGCGTCGGCACCGCGTCGCGAGTGGTCGACCCGCCGGGGTACACCCTCGGCATCCTCGTCGTGCCGAACTTCGGCTTCCCCGGGGATCTGGTCGTGGCCGGAGTTCCCGTGGGGCGGGAACTGCGGGCCGTGCACCAACCGGCGGAGCGGGGGTCCTGCGTCTTCGTCGTCGCCACCGATGCTCCGCTGAGCGCCGTCGACCTCCGCCGGATCGCCTGGCGCTGCTTTCTGGGCATGGCCCGCACCGGCGCGATCAGCGGGCAGACCAGCGGGGATCTGGCGGTGGCGTTCACGACACACGCGCGGCAGGAGCGCCAGGACCGCCCTGTGATGAACGGCCTGTTCCGCGCCGCGGTGGAGGCCGCGGAGGAAGCGATCCTCAACGCCCTGTTCATGGCCGAGTCCACCACCGGCCGCGACGGGCATCAGATGCCTGCCCTGCCGGTCCCCCAGGTGCTCGAGATCCTGCGCCGTCACGGCGTCACGGTAAACTGATCATGCCTCGACCGCTGATCATTCTTGCGGTGCTCCTCCTCCTGGCGCCCGGACGATCCGCGGCGGCGCCCGCGCTCCGGCTGAGCGATACAACCATCAACCAGGGAGAGGCCCTTCGCGTGACCGTCCGCGGCACGGTGCCCGCCACGGCCGTCGTGTGGTTTGCCGGACGGACCTGGCCGCTCTACGGCGCCGGAAGTTCCCACCTCACCTACGTCGGTGCCGACGCGCGGACGACTCCGGGGACCTACGCGCTCAGCGTGGCCGCGGGAGAGCGCGTCCTGGTCCGGCGGACCGTGACCGTCCGGCGCGTGGCCTTCCGGCAGCGCCGCCTGCGTCTCGATCCGGACAAGGAGGCGCTGTTCACCCCGGAGATGGTCGCTGAGGAGCAGCGGAAGGTCGCCGCCGCGTTGCGCGCCCTCGAGTCGCAGCAGTTGTGGGAGGGGCTGTTCCTCCTGCCGGTCGACGCCCCGCTGTCGTCGCCGTACGGCCTGCAGAGCGTCTACAACGGGACCGTGCGGGGATTCCACCGCGGCACGGACTTCGCGGCCGCGGAGGGAACCCCGGTGCGCGCGGCCAACCACGGGATCGTCCGTCTCGCCGAGTTCCTGCCGCTGTCCGGGAACGCGGTGTTCGTGGACCATGGGCTCGGCGTGCTCACCGGCTATTTCCACATGTCCGAGCTCGTCGTGCAACCCCGGCAGCGGGTGCGCAAGGGCGACGTGCTCGGCCGCGTGGGGAGCACGGGGGTCGCCACCGGCGCGCACCTGCACTGGGGACTGCGCATCAACGGGCTCTACGTGGATCCGATGCCGTGGGCCTCCGAGGGCGCTCCCTAGGAAGGAAGCCCCCTCCGGCCACGGAAGTCTCTGATACCCTCATGAGACGTTTCGCGCCGCGCGACTTGCGGCTGGGCACGAGCCTCCTGGTGACCCTGGGCCTCCTGCTGGTGCTGCTCATCTCCTTCACCTTCCTCACCTATCTCAGCGTCCTCAACGAGCGCCGGGAGGCCGAGATCGACAACGCGGTGGCGCTGACCCGCTCCATCGCCTCCGAGATCGATCGGTTCGTCACCGGCCTGGAGACCACGACGCTGGCCGTGGCTACTCTGCTCGGCAACGAAGGGATTCCTCTGGACCAGGCGACTCTGAGTTCGTATCTGGCCGGGATCGTCAAAGAGTACGGCTTCCTCCGGGCTCTCTTTATCGTGGATCCCTCCGGGAAGGTCATCGCCTCGGCCTCGGGGGACGGGCTCGGCCAGGACCTCTCCGATCGCCCGTACGTCCGTGAGTTGCGCCGCGGCAGGCCGGCCGTGTGGAGTGATGCGTTACCCGGGCTGGAGTCGGGGCAGGTCACGGTGGCCTTCGGACGGGTGATCCCGTCTCGAGGCGGCGCGGTGCGCGGCTACCTCGTCAGCGCATTCTACCCGGTCCGCCTCATGGCGCGGGTGCAGGCCCCGCTGCCCGCGGACGCGCACCTGGCCCTGATTGACCGGCGCGGCGTGGTGATGCACGCCACGTACGAACCGAACCTGACCCCGGAGTTGCGCGATCTCTCCACGTACCGGCCCGTCCAGGAGGCGTTGGCCGGCACCACCGTGCGCCTGGAGCACGGCGCCCTCCCGTTCGGCAGCGCGCCTCGGTACGGCGCGTTCGTGCCCATCGCTTCAACGGGGTGGGTGGTGGGGATCGGCCGGCCGGAGGCACCGCTGGCGGGCCGTATCCGCGAACCCGCCATCAGGCAGGCCGGACTGCTGACGATCGCCGTCGTCGTGGTCGGAGTCATCTTCGGCTTCGTGGCCCGCCGCCTGACGCGCCCGCTCGCGTCCCTCGCCGACACGGCGGCGGCGATCACCCGGGGCGAGCGGCCGACGATTCCCGAAGTCTCCGGCGTGGTGGAGACCGGGCAGTTGGCCGCCGGCATGCGGGTGATGGCGGAGGCCGTCGCCGAGCGCGAAGACCGTCTGCGCACCGCGCTGGAGAGCGAACGGGCCTCGCGCGAGGCCGCGGAGCAGGCGCAGTCGCGCCTGGCCTTCCTCACCGAAGCGAGCACCGTGCTGGGCAGCTCCCTGGAGTATGAGGAGATCCTGCGCAACGTCGCCCGTCTGGCCGTGCCGTCCTTTGCCGACTGGTGCGCCGTGGATGTCCTCAATGACGAAGGCGTCGTGCAGCGCCTGGCCGTCGCCCACGTGGACCCGGCCAAGGTCGAACTGGCCTTCGACCTCCGCCGGCGCCATCCCCAGGGCAGGGCCCCGTCCCCTGTGGCCGAGGTGCTGCGGACGGGAGAGCCGCTGCTCATCCCCGTGGTGACCGAGGAAGAGTTGCGCTCCTCGGCCAGGGATGGAGAGCACTTGCGCATCCTGCGCGAGTTGGGCCTCACCTCCGCGATCGTCACGCCGCTGTTGGCCCGCGGGCAGGTGGCGGGGGCGATCACCTTCGCCTGGGGAGCGTCCGCGCGCCGGTATTCCGAGGCCGACGTGGCGCTGGCTCAGGACCTGTCCGCGCGGGCCGGGGTCGCGATCGACAACGCGCGCATGTACCAGCGCGAGCGCGGCATCGCGGAGACCCTGCAGCGCAGCCTGCTGCGGACGCGCCTGCCCGAATACCCCGGGGTCGCCATGGCCTCCCGCTACCTGCCGGCGCGGCAGGAGGTGGAGATCGGCGGGGACTGGTATGATGCGCTAGTCCTGCCCGACGGCCGCATCGGGCTGGTCATGGGAGACGTCGCCGGGCGCGGCATCGAGGCCGCGGCGGTGATGGGACGGCTGCAGAACGCGGTCCGGGCCTATGCCCTGGAAGGGCACTATCCCGCGGAGACGCTGGAGCGGGTGACCCGGCTCCTGGACATCCGGGAAATGGCCACGCTGCTGTATCTGGTCTTCGATCCGGCGACGTGGGCGGTCCGGTATGCCAACGCCGGCCATCCCCCTCCGCTGGTCCTCACCCCCGACGGATCAGTCTCCCTTCTCGAAGGCGGGGGTCCTCCCCTGGGGGCGACCAGCGACGTGGCCTTTCGCGAGATCGCGACGCCGATTGCGCCGGGCTCCACCTTGTTGCTGTATACGGACGGCTTGATCGAGGTGCGCGGCGAGGCGCTTGACCACGGATTGAACCGGTTGCTGCGGGCGGCGGCCGCGCATGGTCCGCGCGAACCAGAACGGCTCCTGGATCATCTCGTCGCATCGATGCTGGGGGCGGAGGCCAGCAGCGACGACGTCGCCCTGCTGGCCATGCACGCCGCGGCGCTCGATCCGGCCCGCCTGCTCCTGCAGCTGGATGCCGCGCCGCCGTCGATGCCGCTGCTCCGGCAGACGCTCCGGCGTTGGCTGGAGCAGTCGGGTGTTCCCGGTCCGGAGATCTTCGAGGTCTCTGTGGCGGCGAGCGAAGCGTTCTCGAACGCCATCGAGCACGCGTATTCGGCGAGTGACGCGCGGATCGAGGTGGAGGGCCGGCTCGACGGCGATACGTTGACCCTAACGGTGCGGGATTGGGGTCAGTGGCGCCCGCCGCGGGGGGTGAACCGGGGGCGAGGGTTGGGCCTGATGCGCGGCCTGATGGACGATGTGTCCGTCACGCCCGGCACGGACGGGACGCTCGTGCAGATGCGGCGGCGACTGCCGCGCGCGGTGCCGACGTGACCGCGGCCTCAGTGACCGTGGAAGAGCGCAACGGCGTGCCGGTGGTGATCGTCGCCGGCGAGGTGGACATCGTCAACGCGGCGGAGATCGGCGGGCAGCTCTTCAACGCCGCGCCCAACACCGCCCCCGGGCTCATCGTCGACCTCGCCGCGGTGACGTACCTGGACAGCCGCGGGGTCCACCTGCTGTTCGAGCTGGCCAACCGCCTGCGCATGCGCCACCAGCAGCTGCGCCTCGTGGTGCCCTCGCGGGCGTTGATCCGACGCGTCCTGGTGCTGACCCACGTGGACGCGGTGATTCCCCTGCACCAGGACGTTGACGACGCCCTCCGGGCTCTGACGAATGCGAACTGATCCACCGTTACCGCCGCAGGCGCGGGTTGAACGTCTCCTCCAGCGCGAAGCCGGTGAACGCAAAGCCCAGCACCGCAGCCGTGATGAGCAGTCCCGGCGGCAGGACCCACCAGCGCCAGGCGCCGCTCAGGAACGCGCTACGCACCTGCGCGTAGTACAGGGTCGATCCCCAGGACTTCGCGGTCGGATCCCCCAGCCCCAGGAAGGACAGTGACGCCTCGATCAGGATGGCGTTGCTCGCCGCCAGGATGAACTGGGCCAGGGAGAGGGAGAGCACGCCGGGCAATATATGGCGGCGCAGGACGCGGCCCGATGAGGCCCCGAGCACCCGGGCCGCCTCGACGAAGTCGAGCGACCGGAGCTGCAACACCTGCGCCCGGATGACCCGCGCCGGCCGCGCCCAGACCAGCACCCCGATGACGAGGATGATGTTCCAGAAGGACGGACCGAGATACGCGGCCAGCAGGATCATCAGGGGAAGGAAGGGGACGACGAGGACGACGTCCACCGCCCGCATCAGGATCGCGTCCGTCCACCCGCCGGCGTACCCCGCCACGACCCCGACCAGTGTCCCGATGGTGATCGCCACAACCGCGGCGAGGAACCCGATGGTCAGCGAGATCCGCACGCCGTAGATCAGCTCGCTCACCAGGTCCTGGCCCACGTCGTTCGTGCCGAGGGGGTGCGCGCGAGACGGCGGCTCGAACGGCGCACCGGTCGTCTCCTCCGGATCGTAGGGAGCGATCCACGGCGCAAGGGCGCCGGAGACGACGAGCACGGTGAGGAGGGCGATGCCCACTACGCCCACTCCGCCGAAGCGAATGCGGGCGCGCGCCGGTCGCACGACGCGGGGCACCGCCGACGCGCTCACCTCGCTCACCACCGCTCACCGGGCGTGGCGGACCCGCGGGTCGAGGAGCGGATAGATCAGGTCCGCCGCGATGTTGGCCATGATCACGGACACGGTGACGATGAAGAACGCGCCCTGGAGCACCGGATAGTCACGGGCCAGGACGGCTTCGAAGAGCAACCGGCCTATCCCCGGGTAGGAGAAGACGGTCTCGATCACGGTGGCCCCGCTCACGATGTAGCCGAGGTTGAGCATGAACACGGTGGCCACCGGCAGCAGCGCGTTGCGCATGGCGTGGCGGAACATGACCCCGCGCTCGGTCAGGCCCTTGGCCCGGGCCGACGTGATGAACTGCTCGCCCAGGACGCTCAGCAGCGAGGCGCGCATGATGAGGAACAGCGTGGGCACGGTAATGAGGGTCAGCGTGGCCATGGGCAGGACCAGGTGCCAGGCCACGTCGAGGATGTGTGCGGTTCCGCGCAGTCCCGCTCCAGGGGTCATCGCGCCGAAGACAGGGAACCAGCGCGCCCCCGCGGCCAGAACGGCGATGAAGATCATGGCCAGCCAGAAACTCGGCGTGGACTCCAGCAGCATCGCGCCGGCGAGGGAGCCGATGTCGAAGGGGCGCCCGCGCCGCCAGGCCGCGAGCGTCCCCCAGGCGATGCCGATCACCGTGGCCAGGAGCAGCGCCCCGCCGACGAGCAGCACCGTCCAGCCCAATCGCGCGAGGATGATCTCTGCCACCGGCCGCCCCTGCTGGAAGGAATGGCCGAGGTTCCCCTGCGCCAGGTTCGCCAGGTAGATCGCGTACTGCCGGTAGATGGGTTGGTCCAGCCCGAAGGCCTGGTACAGTTGCGTCCGCTGCGCTTCGGTCATGAAGCCGACGTCCTCGCCGGCGAGGAAGACCAAAGGACTCCCCGGCATCATCCGCGGTAGCGCGAAGTTCGCCGTTGCGGCAAAGAGCAGGACAAGGGCGTATTGCACGCCCTTGCCCGCAAAGAACCGCCAGATCATCTTCTGAGGTTACTTCGGCGGATCGACGAAGGATAGCTTCGTCACGTAGCCCTGGCCCTTCTGGAACGCCCACCGATCGTAGGTGCTGGACCGGAACGCCATGATCGTCTCTGGATAGAAGAGGACGTGAATAGGCAGGTCCTGGGCCACGATCTTCTGCATCTGCGCGGCGATCTGCTTCTGCCGGGTCGGATCCACCGTCGTCACCAGTTGCTCACCCAGACGGTCGAGCGCCGGATTCTTGTAGCCCCCGATGTTGATCGCGCCGATCCGGCAGTCGGAGTGGAAGAGGTCCACCAGCGCCGTCGGTCGCGACATGACCGGCGCCGACCAGCCGAAGACCGCCATGTCGAAGCGCCGCCCCCGGCAGACGTCGAATTCCGGCCAGACCTGGTCGATGATCGCGGCGTCCTCCGCGACGCGCACGTTCACCGCGATCCCGACGTCCTTGAGCCAGGTGCGGATGAGTTCCGCCCCGCGGATCCGCACCGGATTGCCGGCCAGGGTGAGCAGCGTGAATTGGAGTGGCGCGCCGTCGGGGGCTTCACGGATGCCGTCCCCGTTGCGATCGGTATATCCCGCTTCATTCAGGATGGCGACGGCGCGTGCCTTGGTGCCTTCGAATTTCAGTCCCGCGGCGTAGAACGGTGACGCCGGATGGAGGTATCCGGGCGACCCGACCGTAGCGTAGCCCAGCATCAACAGCCGCACCATCAGGTTCGTGTTGATCGTGCTGGCGATGGCCCGACGCAGGCGAGCGTCTTTGAGCAGCGGGTGTTCGACGTTGAACTGCAGGATCGTGGAAGCGAACCCCGGCCCTCGCATCACGGTGATCCCTTGCGTCTTCTCGAACTGCGCCACGAGCTCGGGAGTCAAGACGCGGGAGTTGGCGTCGATCTGCCCGGCCTGGAGGGCGGTGAAGGAGACGGTCGCGTCGCGGATGATCGGCAGCACCAGTTCCCGGACCTTCACCGGTCCGGCGAAGTACTGCGGGTTGGCGGCGAGCCGGTAGAACTGGCCGTCCTGCACTTCCTCGACCCGATAGGGGCCGCTCCCCACGGTGTTGCGGAAGGCCCGCGCCGCGGCGACCGTCGTCACCGACTCCCAGATGTGCGCGGGCAGGATCGGCACGTCCGCCAGGGTGCGCAGCCGGAAGCCGGCGTCGGCCTGTTTGAGCCTGAACACCACCGTCTGCGGGTCCGGGGCCTCGACGCTCTCCAGGTTTCTCGTCGTCGGCGTCCACCGCGAGTGCGCGACCCGGGCCGCGTACTCGAAGGTGAACTTCACATCCGCGGAGGTCAGCGGCCGTCCGTCGTGCCAGCGGAGGTTCGGCCGCAGCGTCAGCGTCCAGGTGCGGCCGTCCGTGCTGACCCGCGTCGTCCGGACCAGCCAGGGGATGGGCTCGTTGTTCAGATCGGGATAGTACAGTGTGTCGTAGACCAGCGTCATGATGTTCCAGCCCGGATATCCGGTCTGGTAGGTGTACGGATTGAGCCATCCTTCGTCGCGGGTCAGGGCGAGCCGGACGGCGCCGCTCTGCGCCCCGACCGGCGCCAGCAGCAACATCAGGATGAGCACACCGAGGACGAGAGACACGCTCAACTTGCGCATGGACACCTCCAGGTGACCCGCGGGATTTCCCTCTTGTTCGTGTGGCCCCGCCGAGGCTCCTGCGGGGTTGACAACGCCGTTCTGCGGTCATGAAGCATCTGGCCATCCTGGAACGCGCCGGCCTCGTCGTGGTGCGGCGCGAGGGCCGGCAGCGCTGGAACCACCTCAACGCGGTGCCGATCCGGCAGATCTACGAGCGGTGGATCAGCGGGTATCAGGGGTTGTGGGCCACGTCGTTGCTGAAACTGAAGCGCCACGTCGAGCAGCCCTAGGGAAAGGAGCACGGCCGTGAGCAGCGAGCAGGGGAAGATGCTCTACGCCACGGTCACGATCGCGCGCCGCCCGGAATGGTTGCGCCTGGCAGGTCCGATCGGCATGCGCGGCGCGGTCGCCGGCGTCGTTGACATCACGCTCGAGGCAAAGGGCCCGGAAACGATCGTCCGGCTCTCCCACCGCGCCGTCGGCGAAGTGACGGAAGAGACGGAGGCCAACTACAATGCAGGCTGGCGGTCGCTGCTGGGAGAGCGGCTGAAGCCGTTCGTCGAGCGGGGAGAGCGGACGGGCCTGAGGCGCTAGTCGGGGACGAACTCGGGGCCTTTGTTCTTGAAGCGGTTGATGAAGGCGACGATCGCCGTGCGGTCGAAGCGGTCGAGCTTCATCAGCCGTCCCCAGGCCGCGACAGCGATCCGGCTGTCGTTTTGGGGGCGGTGGGTGATGATCACCTTCGTCCGGTACCCTCGGGCCAGTCCGACCAGCGCATCGACGACCTCGGTGTCCTCCGCGTCCTTGTAGGTGATCCAGATCCCGCCGTGCTCGAGGTTGTGGATGATGAGCTCGTCCGGTAACGCCGAGTTGTGGAAGCCCCACGGTGCGGTCGCGCCGTAGTGCCAGCCGGAGGTGGGCGGATTCGAGTTGTACGCGGGATGATGGGCGCCCGGAGCGACATGGTCACGGCCCTGGTCCGCGACCGCGATGATCTGCGGGCGGGGGGCGGCGGTCGATGCCGACGGTCCGGAGGCCGACCCGACGGCCGTGGCGACTGCTGCCTGCTCGGGACGGAGGCTGCTCCAGAGGGCCCAGCCGCCGGCCGCGACGGCGACGACCGCAATCCCCGCGTACACACCCAGACGCTGCCGCCGTTGGCGCTCGAACTGCTGCGCCTCCTGCGCCTTGCGCTCAAGCCTGGCCTGGCGCCGCGCTGCCTTCCGGCTCGCTTTCCCCATCGGCTGCATTAGTCTAGCAAAGGCGACATTGCGGTGGCAAGGGAACCACTGCCGTGAGTGGAACACTCGGAGTGCGCCGTCGCACGCCGTCGCCTGTTCTCCCGAGAGGTGGGAGTGTGGCTCTCCGCAGCCGCATCAAGCCCAGCGCCTACTTCGATTCGGTCTCGCTGATGCTGGTCCAGCGCGAGGTCCGCGCCCTGCCCGGGGTGCGCGAGGCCGGCGTGGTCATGGGGACGGAGGCCAACAAGGAACTGCTCCGCGACGCCGGGTTGATGTCCTCCGAGCTCGGCGCGGCCCGCCCCGACGACCTGATCCTGGTGGTTGATGCCGACGATGAGGCCGCCGCCGAGGCCGCGTTGTCACGGGCCGAGGAGATGCTCGTGCAGCGCCGCACGGGCACCACGGAGGGCGCGTATCGGCCGAAGACCGTGACTTCCGCGGCAAGGGCGCTGGCCGGCGCGAACCTGGCGTTGATCTCCGTGCCCGGCCGATTCGCCGCCGGAGTGGCGAAGGAGGCCCTCGCGGCGGGACTTCACGTGATGCTCTTCAGCGATAACGTTCCGGTCGAAGCCGAGGTCGAGTTGAAGCGTGAGGCCTCGGCCCGCGGTCTGCTCGTGATGGGCCCGGACTGCGGCACAGCCTTGCTGGGCGGGGCGGCGCTGGGCTTTGCCAACAGCGTGCGGCGCGGGCCGATCGGCATCGTCGGGGCCGCCGGAACGGGGATCCAGGAAGTCAGTTCCCTCATCCACCGCGGCGGCTCCGGCGTCTCGCATGCGGTTGGCACCGGCGGCCGCGATCTCGGTGCCGCTGTCGGTGGGACCACCGCACTGTGGGGACTGGCGGCTTTGGCCGCCGACCCCGATACGGAAGTGATTGTCCTCATCTCCAAGCCACCGGCTTCCCAGGTCGCCTCGACGCTGCTGGCTGCCGCGCAGGCCACGAAGAAGCCGGTCGTCGTGAACTTCGTCGGCGCCTCCGTCCCCTCAACCGGGCGGCTCTTTGGCGCAAAGACGCTCGAAGATGCAGCCGAGATCGCGGTCCGCCTGGCCACGGGATCGCCGCCGGATTGGCCGAGGCGGCATGCCCTTCCTGCGCAGGAAGCGGCGCGGCTGGCGCCGGGCCAGCGGTACATCCGCGGTCTGTACAGTGGTGGGACGCTGTGCTACGAGGCCCTCGGCGTGCTGGAACAGCACATCGGACCCGTCTACTCGAACACGCCACTCGATGCGTCGCGCATGCTGCCCTCGGCGATGCACAGCCGCGAGCACACCGTGATCGACATGGGAAGCGACGAGTTCACGGTGGGGCGGCTGCACCCGATGCTCGATCCGGAGCTGCGCCAGCAGCGTCTGCTGCGGGAGGCGGAAGATCCTGAGGTGGCGGTCATCCTCCTGGACATCGTCCTGGGATGGGGGGCCCACGCCGACCCCGCCGGGCAGTTCGCCCCCGTCATCCGTCAGGCGCTGGAGCGCTCACGGGCGGCGGGCCGCTGGCTGGCGGTCGTCGCCACTGTCACGGGGACCGACCTCGATCCGCAATCATACGATGATCAGGTCCGCACGCTCGTCGAGGCCGGCGTGCTCGTGCCCTCCACTCATGTCGATGGAGTCCGGCTGGCGGCGTTGATCGCCGAGGCCGCCGGCGGTCGCGGCGCCCGACGCGAGCCGGCCGTGCTGTCGCTTCCGCCCGGCGAAATCACGCTGCCGGATGCAGCGGCGATCGTCAGCCTGCTCGCTCAACCACCGCGGGTCGTCAATGTGGGGCTGGAGCTGTTCGCCGACAGCCTGCGCGCGCAGGGCGTCGGCGTCGTCTCGGTGGATTGGCAGCCGCCCGCCGGAGGAAAGCAGAAGCTCATCGAGATGCTGGACAAGCTCGGCGCCTAAGGAAGCCGGGACGCCGCCCTGTCGCCGAGGGTCCTCACCTGAAGCGGCGTCAGATCCATCCGCACCGCATAGAGTCCGAGCGCGAACCCCCGACGCTCCATGAAGCAGGTCACCACCGGACCCGCTCCGCGTTCGCGCGCCGGCGGTCGGGCCGTGCTGCATTCCGCTCCAGGAATGGCGGCGGGTTCGATCGACCACCCCCTGCGCTTCAGGTCCTGAAGGGTCTGCCCGAGCACAGTCAGCGCGGCCTGCCATGGCGCCTCGGTCGGCCTCTGAGGGAACACACTCACGGAGAGGTACCCGCCGCCCATGATCCAGGTGCAGCCGGACATCGTGCGGCCCTGGTGCGGCCCCCGGCTGATGACGGTATCCCGTTCATTGGTCCCGCTCACCTTCACCCGAAGCGCTGTTTCCAGCTCCGCGGTGGTCAGTAGAGAGCAGGCGCGATACCGGCTGGCCGCCTCAACTGGGAGTGCGGTCACCGCCACGAGGAGGGCGACCACCGGCATGATGGGCGACGGGACGACGAGTTTCATCCCACCACCCTTCTTCATGCTCGGTTCGCCCGGGCCTGCCGCCTCACGCCGGTGTAGGTGACCGCGGCGCGGCCGGCCAAATAGGGAAATGATGAACATCGACGAGGCAAATCGCACTGCCGCGCAGCGCATCCTGGACAGCACCCCGGTGCTGACCGGCATCGCCCGGGCCGGTGAGGTCATCCCGGGGATGCGGCCCAATCTGATCCTGCACGCCGGGCCGCCGATCACGTGGGCGCGCATGTCGGGCCCGCTCCGTGGGGCGGTGATCGGAGGCCTCATCTACGAGGGACTGGCCAAAGACGAATCGAGCGCCGTGGCGATGGTCGAGCACGGCGGGGTGGAGTTCGCGCCGTGCCATCATCATCAGGCGGTCGGTCCGATGGCGGGCGTGACGACGGCGTCGATGCCAGTGTATGTCGTGGAGAACCGCGCCGGCGGGACCCGGGCCTATTCCAGCCTCAACGAGGGGTACGGGAAGGTCTTGCGCTACGGCGCCTACAGCGAGGACGTGCTGGCCCGCCTGCGCTGGCTGCGCGACGTCTACGCGCCGATCGCCGGGGAGGCGCTCGCCCGGTCCGGCGGCATCGACATGAAGAGCATGATCGCCCAGCAGATCCAGATGGGCGATGAAGGCCATAATCGCAACCGGGCCGGCTCGGCGATGCTGGCCCGGGTGCTCGCGCCCCATCTCGCGCGCACGGGTGCGCGCGGCGACGATCTGGCCGCGGTGCTCGAGTACCTGGCCGGCAACGACCTGGCCATCCTCAACCCGGTCATGGCCTCCTGCAAGGCGATGATGGACGCCGCGCACGGCATCGCCGGCAGCACGGTCGTCACCGCCATGGCCCGGAACGGCACCGATTTCGGCATCCGCGTCAGCGGACTGGGCGACCGGTGGTTCACCGCGCCTGCTGAGGTTCCGGTAGGGCTCTTCTTCCCCGGCTACACTCAGGACGACGCCAACCCCGACATTGGCGACAGCACGATCACGGAGACCGCCGGCATCGGCGCCTTCGCCATGGCCGCGGCGCCGGCGATCGTGAAGTTCGTCGGCGGCACACCGAAGATGGCCTTCGAGGCGACGATGGAGATGTACGAGATCACAGTTGCGGAGAACCCGGCCTTCGGCATCCCCCAGTTGGAGTTCCGCGGGACGCCGACGGGGATCGACATCCGCAAGGTCGTGCGGACCGGCATCACCCCGCGGGTGAACACGGGGATCGCGCACCGCCGGGCCGGTGTGGGGCAGATCGGCGCGGGGTTGGTCCGGCCGCCGATGGCCTGCTTCGAGCAGGCGGTGGAGGCGATGGTCGCGGCGCTCGAGCGGCGGCAGGCGCGATGATCAATCCGCGGGTCGTGGAAGCGGAGTCGCGGGAGCTCTTCGAGCGGCATCTCGCCTCCGCGCCGGCACGGGCAGGGGCCCCTCCCGCGGCGTCGTAGTTCAGGAGCACAGGTTCCGCCCATGGGGGGAAATGGGCTCATCGGGAGGGGAGCGCCATGAGAAGAGCGAGTTGGACGCTGGGTGCCGTTGCGGTCATGCTTCTGTTCGCCGCCGGGGTCGTCGAGCCCACCACGGCGCAGCAGCCGCGGCGAGGCGGCACGCTGGTGTATATCTCCACGGCACAGCCGCCGTCGTTCGACGGCCACCGCGAGACCACATTCGCCATGCTCCATCCCGTGAAGCCCCACTACAGCTACCTCGTGAAGTTCGACACGCAGAACTACCCGAAAGTCGTCGGGGATCTCGCGGAGTCGTGGACGGCGTCCAAGGACGGCATGACCTACACGTTCAAGATCCGCTCCGGCGTGAAGTTTCACGACGGGTCGACGCTCACGTCCAAGGACATCAAAGCCACGTACGACAAGATCATCTTCCCCAAGGGAGACGTGGTCAGCGCCCGCCAGGCCATGTACCAGAGTGTACGGGTGGTGGAAGCGCCCGACCCGCAGACGGTCGTCTTCCGCCTCAAGTACGCGACGCCGGGCTTTGTGGAGAAGCTCGCCTCACCGTTTAACTTCGTCTATAAGGCCGAGATCCTGGAGCGTGACCCGCGGTGGTACGAACGCAACGTCATGGGCACGGGGCCCTTCCGGTTCGTGGAGTACGTGCGGGGTTCGCACTGGGTGGGGCGGCGGTTCGAGGACTACTGGGACCGGGGCAAGCCCTACCTGGACGGCTACCGCGTCCTGTTCATCGCCAGCCGGTCGGCGATGCTGGCCGCGATCAAGAGCGGCCAGGCCCTTACCGAGTTCCGCGGCGTGTCGCCAGCGGAGCTGGCGGACATCCTCAGGAGCACCGGCGACAAAGTGGCCGTAGGGACCTCGGCCTGGCAGTGCAACAACACCGTGGCCATCAACACGAAAAAGAAGCCCTTCGACGACGCCCGCGTGCGCCGGGCGCTGACCCTGGCCGTCGACCGGTGGGGCGGCTCCCAGGCCCTCTCGGAGATCGCCTTCGTGAAGCCGGTGGGGGCCATGATGCTCCCCGGCGGCGCGTGGGCGATGAGCGACGCCGATCTCACGAAGCTGGCCGGGTACGGGCGCGACATCACGCAATCGCGCCAGCAGGCGCGGGCCCTGCTGCGCGAGGCGGGCGTGCCTGAGGGCTTCTCGTTCACGCTGAAGAACCGTGACATCTCGATGCCCTACGAGGCCGTCGGCGTCTACCTGGTCGACCAGTGGCGGCAGATCGGCCTCAACGTGCGGCACGAGCAGGTGGAGGCGGGCCGCTACTTCGCGGACCAGCGGGCCGGGAACTACGATCTCGTCGTGGACTTCGCCTGCGACTTCATCGATGATCCGGACGTGCAGCTGTTGAAGTTCCTCTCCGCGGACGTCAGCCCCGTGAACTACGGCGGCTACATCGACCGCCAGCTCGACGCCCTCTACGTCCGGCAAAGCCGCACCGCGGACAAGGCGCAGCGCGCCGCCCTGGTGCACCAGTTCGAGAAGCGCGCCCTGGACGAGCAGGCCTACGGATTCTACGTCCTCTGGTGGCAGCGAATCATTCCCTATTGGAAAACCCTGCGCGGATACAGTACGACCACGAACCACTACGTGGAGCCCGACCTGGCCGTCTACTGGCTCGCGGAGTAGGAAGATCCTGAGGGGCGGGCCGGCGGCCCGCCCCTCGCCCCGCCCGGCATGACCCGCTACGTCGTCACGCGGTTGGCGTTGATGCTCCCCACCCTGCTGACGGTAGCCGTCCTGGTCTTCATCCTGGTCCGGATCGTCCCGGGGGATATTGTCGAGTTGCGGCTGGTCTCGGGGGGCAGCTTCGTCACCCCCGGGGTCATTGAGGCCGAGCGGGAGCGCCTCGGCCTGAACAAGCCTCTCTGGGACCAGTTCGTGGCCTGGATGGTCGGGATCTTCCGGCTGGACCTGGGGCTGTCGATGTGGTCGGGCAATCCAGTCGCACAGGAGATTGCCATCCGGCTGCCGCTCAGCCTCCAGCTCGCCGTGATGGCCAGCCTGATCGCCACGGCGATCGCCATCCCGCTGGGGACGCTCGCCGCCCTGCACCGGGGCCGTTGGATCGACCAGGTGGTGCAGGTGATCAGCGTGGCCGGTCTTGCCGTGCCCTCGTTCTGGCTGGGCATTCTCATCATCCTCCTCCTGCTCGGCGTCTTCGGCTACCTGCCCCCGCTGACGTTCACGCCGCTGCTGGACAACCCGCGGGCGAACCTCGCGCAGCTCATCTGGCCGGCCCTGGCCGTAGGCTACCGCTATTCCGCGGTGACGACGCGCATGACGCGGTCCGCGCTGCTGGAGGTGCTGCGGGAGGATTATGTCCGGACGGCCTGGGCCAAGGGGCTGGGCCGGCAGGTGATCCTCCGCCGCCATGCCCTGCGCAACGCGCTGCTGCCGGTCGTCACGGTGATCGGCCTTGAGTTCGCCTTTCTGATCGGGGGGCTGGTCGTGACCGAGCAGGTCTTCAACCTCAACGGCGTCGGCAAGCTGGTCGTGGAAGCGATCGGCCAGCGCGACTACACGTTGATCCAGGGTCTGATGCTGCTGGTGGCCCTGGGCTACTTGCTGGTCAACTTCATCGTGGATCTGCTCTACGCGTGGCTCGATCCACGCATCGCCTACCACTGAGGACGGAGGGCATCTCTTGACGGCAGAGCAGGTCCTCGCCGAGCGCGTGGCCGCACCGGCCCGCCGGCGGAGGCATCCGCTGGCGCGCTTCTTCCGCCGCCATCCTGCCGGGGCGGCGGGGCTCGTGGTCATCCTCGTCCTGATGGGCGTCGCCCTCCTCGCGCCCTGGATCGCACCGTATGATCCTGTGGCCAACGACTTCCGCTCGATGTTCAAGCCCCCCGGCGTCAGCCATTGGGCCGGCACGGACGCCTACGGCCGGGATGTGCTCAGCCGGGTCATCTTCGGCGCGCGGACCGCGCTGCTGATCGGGTTCGGCGCCTCCCTGCTCGGGGCGACGATCGGCGCGGTGATCGGCGTCGCCAGCGCCTACTTCGGCGGGAAGACGGACCTGCTCGTGCAGCGTCTTGTGGACGTTCTGCTGTCCTTTCCGATCATCATCGTCGCCCTGGCGATTGTCTCGATCATCGGGACGGGGATCGACAAGCTGATCGTGGCGATCGCTCTCTCCTTCGTTCCCCGCGTCGAGCGCGTGGTGCGGGGCAGCGCCCTGGCCGTACGGGCGATGACCTACATCGAGGCGGCCCAGGCCATCGGGGCCGGAGCGTGGCGGATCATCTTCCGTCATATGTCGCCCAACGTTGTCGCTCCGTATCTGGTCATGCTCACCGCCTCGCTCGGCCAGGCCATCCTCCTGGAGTCCTCGCTCTCCTTTCTCGGGCTCGGGGTCTCCGAACCGACGCCGGCGTGGGGTCTGATGCTGCGCGGGGCGGCGGTGGACTTCGCCACCCGCGCGCCGTGGATGGCGGTGGTCCCCGGCCTGGCCATCACGACGACGGTGCTCACCTTCAACGTGCTCGGGGACGCGCTGCGCGACGCGCTGGATCCCCGCCTGCGGACCTAGTGCGACGTCATTGCCCGAGGTGATTCCGATGGGGTTCCGTCCTGGGATTCTCTTGCGCCTGGAAGGGCTGGCCGCCGCCGCCCTCGCCATCGGCCTGTACGGTCGCAGCGGTGCGAGCACGCTGCCGCTGCTCCTCGCGGGATTCGGCCTGCTCGCGGGGTCCGGACCGGCGCAATCCGTTGCCCTGATCTGGCTGACTCACATCAGCGTGGATCGTGCGGTGGCGCATCCCGCACCAGCCTCTCAGGCCGGGGACTCCAGGACGCGGACGACGCTGTGGAGATCACTGCCCTGGAACGCCGGGGCGTAGCGCGGATCGAGGACCGGCTCGTCCGTCCGGTTGATCCACAGCGTGGTGATCCCCGCCGCCGTGGCGCCCATCGCGTCCGTCGCCGATCCGGCCACGTGCAGCAACTCCTCGGGCCGGACGCCGAGAACCTGCAGCGTCTTCGCGTAGACCGAGGGGTGCGGCTTGAAACGGCCGCCTTCGGTGGAGATGATCGTGTCGAACGGCACGGGCAGAGTGGCCAGCAGCCGACGCTGCATTACCTCGTCGCCGTTGCTGAGCGAGGCCACCGTGATGGGCCGGGCGCGCACCGCGGTCAGGACCTCCACTGTCTCCGGCCAGGGCGGCAGGCGCTCCCAGGCCTCGACCAGCGCGGCCATCTCGCCGTCGTCCAGTGGAGGGGTCAACAGGCGCAGGGCAAAGCGCGCCGAGCGCTCGATCGCGGCCCGGTTGCCGGCAGGTTCGCGGTCCAACGCGTTGGCAATCAGCAGCGACTCGGCATGTTTGCTGCGCCACGACCGCGCCACCGCCCGGGGGTCCTCTTTGCTTCCTCGGCGGCTGAGCGGGGCGGCCGCGGCTGCGGCCAGCCCGCTCACCGTGTCGAAGAGCGCGGAGTAGACATCGAACGTCACCGCCGAGACGACCATCGAGCCCGCATTCGGGGAGTGCGCAGGGTTCACCTGCGGTGCGTCGTAATGTCACCGCGGAGGAGATGATCGTCATGAAGTCGTTCGATCTCAGCAGGTGCCGTGTTCTCGATCTCAGCCAGAACTTCAGCATGGATTCCCCGCCATTCGCCTACTACGAAGGCCCGAAGATCACGTGGGTCAAGAAGATGGCCTTCGAGGGCGTGAACGCCCAGCACATCAGCACGACGAACCACATCGCCACGCATCTCGACTCCCCGCTGCACTTCAACGACCCCGGTCCGGATGTGGCCGGCATCCCGATCGAGAGCCTGGTCGGGCCGGCCTGCGTCGTGGACCTGCAGCAGTTCGGGATCGGCGACTACGACATCTACGGCCCCGAGCACTTCGAGGCCTGGGAGAGGAAGTACAACCTCCGGATCGAGAGGGGCGACATCCTGGTCATCCACACCGGCTACCACGCCTACTACAACGAGGACTGGTCTCCCCACACCCGCGAGCACCACAAGGACGCCCAGGCGGACCTGCCCCGCGCCTTCCTGCGCCATCCCGGGCCGCGGGCCGAGTTCTGCGCCTGGGTCCTGGACCGGGGCATCCGCTGGATGGCGATCGACGCCATCAGCACCGACCATCCCTTCAACACCAAGGTGCGCGACGCGCGGCGCGACCTGATCCCCGAGGTCGAGAAGAAGATCCGGATGCCAATGGACGAAGCCTTCCCCTGGCCGCGGGACTACCAGGCCACGCACACGATGCTGTTCCCGAAGGGCGTCTTCCACGTCGAGAATGTCGGTGGACACATCGACCTCGTCCTTAACCAGAAGGTCTGGGTCGGCTGCTTCCCGTTCCGCTTCAAGGGCGGGGAGGCCGCGTTCTGCCGCTTCGTCGCCTTCGTGCAAGACTAGTGCGGCGCGATGCAGCCGCTGGACGACCTCCTGGTCATCGACCTGACCCGCGCGCTGGCCGGTCCGTTCTGCACCGTGATGCTGAGCGACCTGGGCGCGCGCGTCATCAAGGTGGAAGCCCCTGAAGGCGGAGACGACACGCGAGGCTGGGGACCGCCGTTTGTCGGGCAGGAGAGCGCCTACTTCCTGAGCGTCAATCGGAACAAAGAGAGCCTGACCCTCGACCTGAAAGATCCCCGCGGGCGCGAGATCCTGCTCCAGTTGCTACGACGTGCGGACGTGCTCGTGGAGAATTTCCGGCCTGGTGTCATGGAGCGGCTGGGGCTAGGATACGCCAGCGTGCACGAGCAGGTTCCGCGACTGATATACGCGTCCATCTCCGGGTTCGGCCAGGACGGCCCGTACCGCGAGCGGACCGCGTACGACCTCATCCTCCAGGGCATGGGCGGGGTGATGGGCATCACGGGCGAAGAGGGCGGACCGCCGGTCAAGGTGGGCGTCGCCATCGCCGACATCTGCGCGGGGATGTACGCCGCCTACGGCATCCTGGCGGCGCTGCGCGTGCGCGAGCGCACGGGTCGGGGTCAACTGGTGGACGCCGCGTTGCTCGACGGCCAGGTCTCCTGGCTCACTTACGCCGCCGGCTACTTCTTCGCGACCGGCCAGAATCCCGGACGGCTGGGCAGCGCGCATCCGACGATCGTGCCCTACCAGGCGTTCCAGACGGCCGACGGCTACCTGAACGTGGCGGTGGGCAGCGAGGCGATCTGGCGGCGGTTTGCGGAACTGGTGGATCCTCCGCTGCTGGACGATCCGCGCTACGCCACCAATCGCGATCGGGTCGCCCATCGCAAGGCGCTGATCGCACACCTCCGGGGGGTGTTCCTGGGGAAGACGACGCGGCAGTGGACCGAGGCGTTCGATCGCGCGGGCGTGCCCTGCGGACCCATCCTGACCGTGGAAGAAGTCTTTGCGGACGCGCAGGTGCGTCACCGCGGGATGGTGCAGCAGGTCGATCACCCCAGCCTGGGGCCGCTGCGGCAGACCGGCCTCCCGGTCAAGTTCTCGGCCACACCCGGCCGGATCCGCTCGGCCCCGCCCACCCTCGGCCAGCACACCGAGGCCATCCTGCAGGAGCTGGGATGGGATCCGGCCTCGATCGCGCGGCTGCGCAAGGACCGAGTGGTGTGAGATGGCGTGAGGTGAAACCGCGCCCGCCGGTGCCGTGTCCTTCGTGCGGGACCGCGCACGAGAGCGCCGTCCTGGCCCGCGCCCAGTACGTCTGCCCGCGCTGTCAGACCTACCTGTCCGTCCCGGCCTTCGTCCGCATCGCGATGCTCGCCGACCCGCGCTCCTTCAAGGAAATCGACCGCGGATTGGTGTCGGTCGATCCCCTGCGCTTCACCGACCAGCGCAGCTACCGGGAGCGCCTGGCCGAGGCGCGGGCGCGCACCGGGCTGCGCGAAGCGGTGGTCACCGGCGAGGCGCGCATCGAGGGGCTCCGCGTCGTCCTGGGCGTCTTCGACTTCGACTTCATGGGCGGCACGATGGGCTCCGTGGTCGGCGAGAAGCTGGCCGACGCCTTCGAGCACGCCACGCGGCGGCGGCTGCCCGTGGTCATCGTCAGCAGCAGCGGCGGCGCACGGATGCAGGAGGGGATGCTGTCCCTCATGCAGATGGCCAAGACCGCCTCCGCGCGGGCCGCGCACGATCGCGCCGGCGGCGCCTTCATCTCCGTGCTGGCCAACCCGACCTTCGGGGGCGTGGCGGCCAGCTTCGCCTCGCTCGGCGACGTGATCATCGCGGAGCCCCATGCCCTGGTCGGTTTTGTCGGCCCCCGCGTGATCGAGATGACCCTCGGCGTGCAGCTCCCCCCGGAATCGCACCGCGCCGAGTCGCTCTTCCGGTCCGGGATGGTCGACCTGATCGTCCCCCGCGAAGACCTGCGGGCCGCGATCGCCTACCTGATCGGTCACCTCAGCCCGGAAGCGGGCCTGCGGCGCCCCACCTCACCCCGGCGACCCTCCCTCCCGCGGCAGCGTAGCGCCCGCGTGGAGCCGTGGCAGACGGTGCAGCTGGCGCGGCATCCCAACCGGCCGACGGCGCTGGACTACATCGACCGGATGTTTGCGCGATTCGTCGAGTTGCACGGCGATCGCCACTTCGGCGACGACCCCGCGGTCGTCGCCGGTGTGGGCGAGTTGGGGGATCAGACCGTGGTGGTGGTCGCGCAGGAGCGCGGGCGGACGCCCGAGGAGCAGGAGTTTCGCCGGCGCGGCATGGCCCTTCCGGAGGGATACCGCAAAGCCCTGCGCCTGATGCACCTCGCGGCGAAGTTCAGCCTTCCCGTCGTCACCCTGATTGACACGCCGGGCGCCCATCCCGGATTGGAAGCGGAGCAGCGGGGGATCGCCCAGGCGCTCGCCGCCAACCTCATGGAGATGGCCGTGCTGCCCACGCCCGTCGTCAGCGTCGTGATCGGCGAGGGCGGCAGCGGCGGCGCGCTGTCCCTGGGCGTGGCCGACCACGTCCTCATGCTCGAGCACGCGATCTACTCTGTGATCTCGCCCGAGGGCGCGGCGGCGATCCTGTGGCGCGACGCCGGTCGCGCCGCGGAGGTGGCCGAGGGGCTGAAGATCACCGCAGCAGACCTGCTGCGGCTGGGCGTGATCGACGAGATCGTGCCGGAGCCCTCCGACGGCGCACACGCCGACCATAACCTCGCCGCCGACCTGTTGCGCGCCGCCGTGGTCCGGGCCCTGCGACGCCTGCGCCGGGTGCCCACGCCGACGCTGCTCCGCCGGCGGGCCGGCAAGTACCGGCACATCGGCCGCGTGGGCGTCTACTGGCGGCAGGTCGTCCGCACGGAGATGCAGGAGCTCCTGGAGGGGCTGGGCGAGCGGCTGTCGCGGCGGGAGCGGTGAGCGCGTCGGCGCGAGCGGGATTCGTCAGGGCTTCCAGGCAACCTGCCGGTGCTGGATCCGGCCCTGGTCGTTGATCAGGACGAGGACCGCAACCCCGTCGGGCACCCGGTACTCCGCGGCAACGCCCGGATGGCCGAGCAGGATGGGGACGGTGAGGTTCTCGGCGCTCAGGAACCGCCGGAGGGCCATGCGGTTGGGCCGCACCAGCACGATGACCGACTGATGCCCGCCCGTGCGGGCCGCGAACGCGCGGGCGGCCGCACTGCCCCGTTCGTCCAGATCCCAGATGAAGAGCACCGCCACGCTGCGGCCGCGGAAGTCGGACAGACGGTAGATCACTCCGCGCCGGTCTTTGAGGGTGAAGGCGGGCGCCGCGGCACCGACCGGTACCGCCGGCCGGGCTACGGGCTGTGCCTGGGGCCGTGAGGCCGGGGCCGGCTTGGGCGTCGCCGGCTTCGCGGCCGGCCGGGCGACGGGTTTCAGCGTCAGGGCCACGGTCATACCGACGTTCGGCTTCAGCTCGACTGTCCTGGACGATGCGCTGTAGCCTTTCCGCGTGACGCGGATGACGTAACTGCCGGGCCGTAGCTGCTTCAACGTGAGCGGAGTCTTGCCGACTCGCTCCTTGTCCATAAAGACCTCCGCCCCGGCCGGCGTGGAGCGCACGATCAGATACGGGGTGGAGGCGGCAGGGATCGGCGGCGGCGCCGGCGGCGGCGCGCTCACGACGGGCGCCGGAGCAGGTGCGGCGACGGGGGCCGGCCTGTCCCGCCCGCCCCGGCCTCCCCAGGACACGACCTGGCTGAACGCATCGCGGATCGGCTCGCTCAACGCGGCAATGGCCGGCACGCGTGCGCTGACCTGGGGAATGCTGCCCAGCCCGGCCAGCGCCAGCGTGACCGCGGCCAGGACGCCCGCGGAGAGTCCCACCAGCCGCATGACCCTGGCTGTGGTGAGGCGGCTCCGGGACGCCGGGCGCACATAGGTTGAGAGCACGACGCTGGCGCGGGAGAGGTCCGTGCCGCAGGTCTCACAGAACAGGGCGCCTGCGGGCAGGGGCGTGTTGCACATCGGGCACATCTGCGCCTTGCGCAGCGGCCGCTGAGGATGTGTCATCGTCAACTCCCTTGAATACCTGCCCAAACCGTGCCGCTTTCGGACATGCCGCCGGTTGTGATGAGCAAGGCGGCTGCCAAGGACGCAGCAAACTCTGTGGAACTTTGCGCCCGCGCAGACGGTGCGACGCGTACGAGCCTGTGGAACTCCAGCGGCGGGCAGGCAGTCTAACGGGGTGAGCGGCGGGAAGCGATCGCCGCACCCCGAGGCGGCATGAGGGCGATGGCCGGTGGATGAACCGACGCTGATCGCACGGAGCCGGGCAGGAGACCTGGAGGCGTACGATCACCTCGTCGGCGCCTACCAGGATCGCGTCTATCAGGTAGCCTTCCGCATCACCGGGAACCGGGAAGACGCCTGGGACGCGGCACAGGACGCCCTGGTGCGCGCCTTCCAGGGTCTGCGTTCCTTCCGCGGCGATGCGGGGTTCGGGACCTGGCTGTACCGTATCACGGTCAACGCCGCGCTCGACATCGTCCGGCGCCGCCCGCCCCGGGTCGGCGACCTGGACCCCGTGTGGACCGCCGAAGCCGACCCGGCCGCAGTCGCGGCGCGGCGCGACGTCCAGCGGCGCGTGCATCAGGCCATCGCCACGCTGCCCGCGGGGCAGCGCGCAGCGGTCGTGCTGCGGGACATCCAAGGGCTCTCCTACGAGGAGATCTCGCGTATCCAGCAGGTGCCCCTGGGCACGGTGCGATCCCGCCTGGCTCGGGCCCGGGAGAGCCTGCGCCTGCGTTTGCTTGACCTGGCGCCCGCCGCGCCCGAGGAGGATCGCGAATGACGCGAGGACACGTCACCGAACATCTCTCCGCGTACCTGGACGAGCAGGTGACGGCCGGGGAACGTGAGCGGATCGAAGCGCATCTGCGCGAATGCGCGACCTGCCGCGCCCATCTGGAGTCGCTCCGCCACGCCGTGGCGCTGACGCGGGGGTTGGATCCGGTTCCGGCGCCGGCGGGGTTCCAGGCCGCCGTACGCGCCCGGCTGGCCGGGGCGACCCAGCCCCGAAGAGGGCTGATGTTCCCGCGCCTGCGCTTGTCCTGGAAGACGGCGGGGCTCGCGGCCGCGGCGGTCCTCATCGGCGTCTTCTCGATCAACCTGCTCCGCGGCGTCCAGCCGGCCAGGGTGGTCGTGCGGAACGATCTGGAGTCGCCGCCGGAAGGAATTGCGGGTGCACCCACGCTGCGCGGGGATCGATTCGCGACTCCGAAGACGGTCGCCCCCGGCGCCACCGATATCGCCGTTTTGCCCACCGTCCCGACGATGCGGCAGATCATCCGCACGGCGCACCTTGCCCTCACGGTGGAGGAGTTCGACGACGTGTCGCGCCGCCTGGTCACCATCGCCGAGACGGCCGGCGGGTTCGTCGCCTCCTCCTCGTACACGCAGGGGTCGGGCGGGCCCGAAGGCGTGTTCACCCTGCGGGTGCCGGCGGCGCGGTTCGCCTCGGTCCTGGCGGAGGTGGAAGGCCTGGGCACCGTGGAGGTGCGCCGCGTCAGCGGTCAGGACGTGACCGAGGAGTTCGTCGACCTGCGCGCGCGTGTGCGCAACCTGGAGCGCCACGAGCGGCAGCTCCTGTCCTTCATGGACCGGGCGACCAAGGTGAGCGATCTGATGGCGATCGAGCAGGAGCTGGCGCGGGTGCGGGGTGAGATCGAGATGCTGACCGGCCGCCTGCGCCTCCTGGGCAGCCGCGTCGAGATGGCCACGGTCGAGGTCGCGGTACGGCAGCAGACCAAGGAGCGCGGCGGCTTCTGGGATTTCGGCGCCTCCCTGCGGCGCATGCAGGGCGCGTTCCTGGCGACGATCAGACAGATCCTGGCCGCCGCCGAGAGACTGGGTGTCATCGCGAGCGCGCTCGTCCCCGTGGCCGTCCTGGTCCTGGCGATCTGGTTCGGGATCCGCGCGGTCCGGCTGCGGACGGCCTAGCCTGTCATCCCCTCCGCATCGAGGCGCCGCAGACACGGCGAGATGCTTCACATGCGCCGGCGCGGTGCCGGGCATGCCGCCTCCCTCCTCTCCACGGGATGGGTGGCGCGCCGGCCGGCGTCCTCCCGCGATCCCCTGAGCGTGTCCGCCGCGCCGCGCGGCCCGCATTGCCTCGTCGGGCGCAGGTCTGGTTCCCTCCCGGCGAGGGCAGATGTGAAGTGGTCATCGCGTCTCCCCCCTGAACGGAGCCTGTGATGCGAAGTCGAGCCGTCTACAGTTGCCTGGCTGCCGCACTCACGGCAGGGCTGTTCGTCCTGGGGGGATCGCCGGTGTTCACTCCGCCGGCCTCCGCGGTCGCCGGCCGCAGCCACCCGTCCTTCATGACCCCGACGTGGGGCTGGCTGAGTTCGGCGCAAGGGTGGCGTCTCGATCCGCTGCGGCGCACCATGTGGCAGCACCACTGGGGGATCGACATCGCGGCGGAAGTCGGCACGCCGGTCCTGTCTAGCGCGCCCGGCGTCGTGGCGTTCACCGGCTGGTACGCCGGGTACGGGCGCACCGTCTACATCGACCATGGGGATGGATGGACGACGCTGTACGGCCACCTCAGCGAGATCGTCGTTCCCGTGGGACAGCTCGTGGGCCGCGGCGATGAGATCGGCGCGGTCGGGAACAGCGGCCGCAGTACCGGGCCGCACCTGCACTTCGAGATCCGCCGCTACAACAAGCCCGTGGATCCGCTGAAGTTCCTCGGCCGCTAGCTCCCCTCAGTCCGGGGCCGGAGGCAATTCCATCCGGGCGACCGCCACCCTGATGTCCGCCACCTGAATCAGTACCACGGCCGCGGCGATGGCCAGCCCGCCCAGGATCTGCGCCGCCGTGAGCCGCTCCCCCAGGATGAGGAACGCGGCGGCGCTGGCCACCACGGGCTCGACGGAGGCGGTGAGGCTCGCCATGCTTGAGGAGATCGTGCGCAGCCCTGCCAGAAACAGCCCGAACGGCAGGATCGTCGCGAAGACGACGATGTAGCCGAACAGCGCCCACTCCGCGGGGCCGTGACCGGCGTAGGCCCTCCACGGCGGAACGACGGCGCTCCAGACGAGGGCGCCTGCTCCCAGCGCGTAGAGCAACGACGTCGTCGAGCCGACCTGCCGCACCCGGCCGCGCCCCAGCACGGCGTACACCCCGAACATCACGGCGGACAGGACCCCGGTGGTCAGCCCCAGCGGGTGCACGCGGATTCCCGTTCCCCCCGCGACGAGGAAGTAGCTGCCCACGACGGCCAGGGCGATGGCGGCGATCTTCAGCGCCCCGAGTTCCTCTCGCTCCACCGCCCGGCCGTACAGCGCGACGAAGACCGGAGCGGTGTACTGCAGGAAGATGCCCGTGGAAACATCGGTCACGCTGATCGTGAAGTAGTAGAGGAACTGCGTGGTCATCATCACGACGCCGAGCAGCCCCAGGCGCGCCAGCTGATGGCGATGCACGCGCAGGGCGTGACCGCGGAGCCACAGCACCAGGAGGAGAACGGCGAAGGCGCCCGTCAGGCGGATCTCGATGAGCGTCCAGGGCTCGATCCGCCGGTTGAAGAGCGACTTCGCCACGACGCCCGAGATTCCCCAGAGCGTCGCCGCGGCCATGACGGACAGATATCCCCGCACCTGACTGACGGCACCGCTCACAGACCGTGCCACGCCTCCAGGGCGAGCAGGAATCCCGTGAGCATATCCGCCCCGGACGTCTCGCCGGTCGCCATCGCCCGGGTCGCCGCCTCCGCAATTGCGTCGTCGGAGCCGCCGTCCAGCGCCCGGGCCAGCCCATGCCAGGCTTCGGAGGCCTCCCCGCGGGAGGCGGCCTCCAGGTAGGCGAGACTGATTCGTGTCGTGCGACCACCCGCCGCCTTCAGCACCTCCCCACCGACCGCGGCGGCACGCCGCGGATGCACAAGCGCGGCGGCGATCAACGCGCCGACGAGCAGGTCGTCTCCCGACGGCGTCAGTCCGGGACCCAATCCCGCAAGACGCGAGGCGGCGGCCGCCACCGTCGCCGGATCACCGCTCCGCAGGCCGGCGTACAGGGCATCCATTCCTTCGAGGGCGCGTGCCGGGCGTGCCGCAGGACGGGCCAGACTCTCGGGGGGCGCGCCGGCCAGTACATCCTTGATCCGTTCGATGCCGCGTCTGTGGAGGGATGCCGCGGAGAGCGACGGCAGGCGCGCGTTCCAGATCTGCGCCTCGGAAAGATCGATTCGCACGTCCGGGGCAATCATGATCTCCGGCGGCTCGACGCGCACGGCGGTCCCGACCGCCAGCCCGGCAAGCCCGAGACCGACAGGCGGCGTGACGACATTGAGCGGGCCGCGCCCCAGGTCGGGGTGGACCAGCGCGACGATGCGCTGCTCCAGGTCGAGGTAACAACTCCGCGCGAAGACGGCCGCCACCGCCCCCGACGCGGGAATCGCCAAGGCCCCGGCGATCGTCGAGCCGATCCAGCGGGCTCGGGCCGGTGCGATCACGCCCGACCGCGCAGGCGCCGGGCGGCATCCCGAACGGCGTCGACGATACCCTGGTATCCTGTGCAGCGGCAGAGGTTGCCGCTGAGGACCTCGCGGATCTGCTCATCCGTGGGCGCCGGCGTCTCCCGGAGGAAGGCGACCGTGCTCATCAGGATGCCGGGTGTGCAGAAGCCGCACTGCAGGCCGTGGTGGTCGCGGAACGCCTCCTGAAGGGGATGGAGGTGTTCCGGAGTCCCCAGCCCCTCCACCGTGGTGATCTCGGCGCCGTCGGCCTGCGCGGCGAACAGCAGGCAGCTGCGCACGGCCTGCCCGTTGAGCAGGATCGTGCATGCGCCGCAGACGCCGTGCTCGCATCCGAGGTGGGTCCCCGTCAGCCCGATGTCCTCGCGGATGAAATCCGCGAGGGTCTTTCGTACTTCGACCGCACGGGCATACGCTGTACCATTGACGGTGACGGTGATGGTTCGCCTCTCGACGGGCCGCGCAGTCCGGCGCGGCGGTTTCGCATCGCGCCGCGGGGTTCCGGCGCGCACCGTCCGTCCCCGTCTCAGGCGTGCTCCCGCGGCGGTGAGCTTCTTCACGCCGGCCCTCCCGCCCGCCGGGCCGCCGCGCGCAGCGCACGCTCCGCAAGCACGCCGGCCACGTGCCGGCGGTACTCCGCACTGGCATGGATGTCGCTGTCGGGGGTCAGGCGTGCGGCGACGATGCGGCCCGCTTCGGCGAATGAGCGGTCACTGATGCCGCCCTCCACGACCGCGGCCTCCGCCTCTTCGACGCGCGCCGGCGTCGCCCCGACTCCGGTGAACGCCAGCCGGACCCGGCGCGCCCTGTCGCCGTCCCGCTCGATCACCACGGCTACTCCGACCAGGGCGTAATCGCCGTGCCGCCTGGCCACCTCGAGGAACGCCGTGCCCAGGTGATCGTGCGCGGGCAGCCGCACTTCGACGAGGAGCTCGTCCGGCGCCATCGCGGTGGTGAGATACGTCAGGAAGAACGCGTCGGCCCGGAGGGTGCGCCGACCGCGCCTGCTCTGCAGGACGACCGTCCCGTCGAGGGCGGCGAGGACCGCGGGGAGTTCCGCGGAGGGATCGGCGTGCGCGATGCTGCCGCCGATCGTCCCCCGGTTCCGGATCTGAGGGTGTCCAATATAGCGGACCGCCTCGGCCAGGAGGGGCAGCTTCTCGCGGACGACAGGAGAAGTCTCGGCGGTCCGCTGACGCGTCATCGCGCCGATGCGGATCTCCCTGCCGTTCCTGATGTAATCGAGCGCCTTGATGCGGTTCAGATCGACCAGGACGCGCGGACGGGCCAGGCGCATGCTGAGCAGCGGGACGAGGCTCTGTCCGCCGGCGAGGACCTTCCCCTCCGTCCCATGGCGGTGCACGAGGGTCAGGGCGTCGTCGAGCGTCTCCGGGGCGGCGTACAGGAAGGGGGCCGGCTTCATCGCGCGCCCACCGCCGACGCCGACCGGATGATCTCGAGCAGACGGCTCGGGGAGAGAGGCATCTCGGTGACGCGCACGCCGAACTCCTGCAGCGCGTCGTCGACGGCCTGCGCGATGAGCGCGCCGACCGGGATCACGCCGGCTTCGCCTGCGCCCTTGACCCCGAGCGGGTTAAGCGGCGACGGGGTCTCTATATGACCGATCTCGACGGCCGGGACTTCCGCAGCGGTCGGCAGCAGGTAGTCCATGAACGTCTGGGTGAGGAGTTGGCCGTTCTCATCGTAGACGAGGCGCTCGTAGAAGGCGCCGCCCAGGCCTTGCGCCACGCCCCCCCGGATCTGGCCGTCCAGAATGAGCGGATTGATCACGCGCCCGCAATCGTGCACGACGACATACTTCAGGACGGTCAGCATGCCCGTCTGCGGGTCGATCTCGATCAGGCAGGCATGCGCCCCGTTCGGCCAGGTGCCTCCGGACGGCGCGAAGTACCGGCTGGCCTCCAGGCCCGGCTGGTCCCACTCTGTGGGGATGGTCCCCCGCAACGGGTTGGCGGCCACAGCGATCTCCGCCAGCGTCATCGCCCGGCCGGGCACGCCGCGGACGAAGACCAGGCCCGCGGCCATCTCGAGATCCTCGACCCGCGCCTCAAGCCTGGTCGCGGCCACCATGAGGGCCTTCTCGCGGACGGCCTGCGCCGCCAGATGCACGGCGTTGCCCGCGACCACCGCGGCGCGGCTGGCGAACGTCCCGGTGCCCCAGGAGAAGGCCCCGCTGTCGCCGGTCACCACCGTGACGTCCTCGACCGGCACGGTGAGCGCGTCGGCCACGATCTGCGCGAACGAGGTGTAGTGTCCCTGGCCCTGCGTCCCGACGCTCGTCGCGGCAAACACCTTGCCCGACGGCTCCACGGTGACGCGGCAGCCCTCGTACGGCCCGATCCCGGAGCCTTCGACGTAGCAGGCGATGCCCAGGCCGACGTACCGGCCCTCGCGGCGGTACCGCTTCCGCCGCTCGGGCCACGTCCTGTAGTCGATCATCTCCAGGGCCTTGCGCATCGTGGCCGGATAGTCACCGCTGTCATAGACCACCGGGGCGTTGTCCTGATAGATCAAGCCGACCTCATAGGGGAACTCGTTCGGCTGGATGAAGTTGCGTTCACGGACCGCGGTGCGATCCAGCCCCAGCTCCTTCGCCACGCGATCGAGCAGGCGTTCCATGACGAAGACACCGTGCGGCCGGCCGGCGCCGCGGTAGGGGCTGACGATCGTCTTGTTCGTGAACACCGCCTTGAACTCGCAGTGGTAGTTCGGCAGGCGGTACGGGCCGGGCAGGGTCGTGCTGGCCACGATCGGGACGATGATGCCATAGGGGATGTAGGCTCCTGAGTCGTAGAGGAACTCCGTCCGCACCCCGAGGATGCGACCGTCGCTGTCCACGGCGATGGCCGCGTCATGGATCTGCATCCGTTCGTGGTTCGTCGCCGCGAAGTGTTCGCGGCGGTCCTCGATCCACTTCACCGGCCGCCCCAACTGCATCGCCGCCCAGGGGATGAGGACTTCCTCCGGATAGCACATCATGATCTTCGGACCGAAGCCGCCGCCGATGTCCGGAGCGATGACCCGGACGTCCTGCTGGGGCAGCCCGTAGAGCTGGCTGAGGTAGTTGCGGATGCGGATCGGCGCCTGAGTGCTGTCCCACACGGTCAACTGGCGCATCTTCGCATCCCACTGCGCCACCACCCCGCGGCACTCCATCGGCGAGGACGCCCCGCGGTCCATGACCAGCCGCTCCGTGAAGACATGCGCGGCCCGCGCGAACGCCTCCTCGACGTTGCCGACGCGCTGCGTGTAGTGCGCGCAGACGTTGGTGCCGATGTCCTCGTGCACGAAGGGCGGGCCCGCGGCGGCCTGCTCCAGGTCCACCACCGCGGGGAGGGGATCGTACTCCACCTCGATCAGCTCGACCGCATCCTCCGCCAGATAGCGGCTCTCCGCGATGACGAGCGCCACCGGCTCGCCCACGTGGCGGACCTTCTCCGGAGCCAGAGCGTACTGCGTCTTGTGGTGGACCAGCGCGGGGTGAGGGATGAGCTTCGGCAGCGGCTCGGCCAGCGGGGCGGGCAACTGCGCCCGCGTATAGACGGCCGCGACGCCGGGCGCGGCCTGCGCGCGGGTGACGTCGATGCGCAGGATGCGCGCGTGGGCGTGGGGACTGCGCAGGAAGGCGGCGTGCGCCACCCCGGGCAGCCGGATGTCGTCGACGTACGTCCCGCGGCCGGTCAGGAGTCGAGGATCTTCGCTGCGCTTGACGCGCTCGCCGAAGTAGCGGGTACCCATGGGAAACAGGGGTTCATATTATACGGAACGGCGGGCGTTGCCTGCCGGGCGAGTCACGCCGCCCGGTGCACAGCCTGCGCTCGACGCGCAGCGAACATCATCCTCGGACGGCTACCCCTTCTTGATGGCGACGATCTGGATGTTGGTCATCTCCTCCATCGCGTAGCGCACACCTTCGCGGCCGATGCCGCTCTGCCGGTTGCCGCCGTACGGCATGTGGTCCACGCGGAAGGTGGGGGTGTCGTTGACGATGATGCCCCCGAAGTTCAAGGTACGCATCGCCTGGAACAGGCGGTCGAGGTTCTTGGTGAAAACGGCAGCCTGCAGCCCGTACTCCGTCGCCTCGGCCAGGCGCAGGGCGGTCTCGAAGTCGTCGTAGGGGATGACCGACGCCACCGGCGCGAACGCCTCCTGCGCGACGACCTTCATCTCCGGCCGGACGTTCGTCAGGACGGTCGGCCAGTAGACGGGTCCCTCGCGCCGCCCGCCCACGGGCACCGTGGCGCCGCCGCTCTTCGCCTCGTTCACCCAGCCCTCGATGCGCACGGCCTCGCGCTCGTCGATCATCGGTCCCACGTCCACCCGCTCGTCCAATGGGTCGCCGACCACCATCGCCTTCGTCGCCTGCGTGAACCGTTCGAGGAACGGTTCGTAGACGGTCTTGTCGCTGAAGATGCGCTGGACGGAGAGGCACACCTGGCCGGAGTTGTAGTAGGCGCCGACCGCGCAGCGCCTGGCCACGAATTCCAGGTCGGCGTCGGGGGCGATGATCACCGGCGAGGTGTTGCCGAGTTCCAGGGTGATCTTCTTGATCCCGGCACGGGAGGTGATCTGCCGGCCGACCTCCGCGCTGCCGGTGAAGGTGACCTTGGCCACGCGGGGATCCGTGACCAGCCAGTCCCCCACGGTGCCGCCCGGTCCCGCGATGAGGTTGATCGCTCCGGACGGCAGCCCGGCCTCCAGAAGTGTCTCGACCAGCAGCACGGAGGTGAGCGGCGTCCAGGAGGCCGGCTTGAGGATCACGGCGTTTCCGGCGGCGAGAGCGGGGGCGACCTTGTGCGCGACGAGGTTCAGAGGGAAGTTGAACGGGCTGATCGCCGCCACGACGCCGACGGGCCGGCGCACGAAGAAGCCGAAGTAGCCCTCCCCGGCCGCCGACGCGTCCAGCGGGACCGTCTCACCGTGCAGTCGCTTGGCCTCTTCGGCGGCAAAGGTGAAGGTGCTGATCCCGCGGTCGACCTCGATGCGGGCGAACTTGAGCGCCTTGCCCGCCTCGGCCGCGATCGTGCGGGCGAACTCCTCGCGCCGGGACTGGATCAGCCCCGCCGTCGCCTGGAGGATCGCCGCCCTCCTGTAGGAGGGCATCTCCGCCATGGCCGGCGCCGTCCGGACCGCGGCGGTGACGGCCGCATCCACATCGTCACGGGTCGCCGAGGGGATCGTCCCGATGACCGCCCCTGTGTACTTGTTCCGGACCGGGATCGGCTCGCCGCCGCCCGTCCAGGCCCCTCCGATATACAGTTTCCGATCGAGCTGCTGAATCGCCATCTCGATTCACGCTCCCGCGCGGGGACGCCCCTCCCCTGTCAGTGTTCGGCGGGGCAGAGGGGACGCCTTCGAGGGGGCTGCGGCGCTATAGTGAAAGAAGAAGGGACCGGGATGAAGCAGCCCCTCTGGGAGCCCGACGAGCAGCGCCGGCGGCAGGCGAACATCACCGCTTTCATGGCGCAGATCAACCAGGCCCACGGGCCGGGTGTGCGCACGTACCCTGAACTGTGGGCGTGGTCGGTGGAGCACCTCCCGGAGTTCTGGGGCCAGGTCTGGACGTATGCCGGCCTCCGATCGTCCAGCCCCCCGACCGCGGTGGTCGACGATCTCACGCGCTTCCCCGGGGCCTCCTGGTTTCCCGGCGCCCGATTGAACTTCGCGGAGCACCTGCTGCGGCATCGCGACGAGCGTCCCGCCCTGATCTTCCGCGGCGAGACGGCGCGGCGTGATACGCTCACCTACGCGGGGCTCTACGACGCGGTGGCCCGGCTGGCGGCGGAACTCCGCGCGCTGGGTGTGCGACCGGGAGATCGCGTGGCCGGCTACATGCCCAACCTCATCGAGACCGTGGTGGCGATGCTGGCCGCGACCAGCCTTGGCGCGCTGTGGGCCTCCTGCGCGACCGACATCGGTCCCGCCGCGGCGCTGGATCGGCTGGGGCAGGTGGAACCCGCCGTCCTCTTTACCGTGGACGGTTACCTCTACAGAGGTGAACGCTACGACATCCGGGGGAAGGCCGCGGAGGTGGCCGGCGGCATCCCGGGCCTCCGCCGTGTGGTGGTCGTGCCGTACCTTGACGAGCAGCCGGATCTGCGTGCCATCGCCGGCGCCATCTCCTACCGTGAGTTGCTTGATCGTGGTCCGGCGCCCGTGCTGCGCTTTGAGCAGTTGCCCTTCGACCATCCCGTCTACATCATGTTCTCATCCGGCACCACGGGCAAGCCGAAGTGTCTCGTCCAGAGCGCCGGCGGGGTGCTCATCAACCACCTGAAGGAGCTGCTGCTGCACACCGACCTGAGACGCGAGGACCGGATCACCTATCTGACGACGTGCAGCTGGATGATGTGGAACTGGCTGGTGAGCGCGCTCGCCGTCGGGGCGACTGTGGTCCTCTACGACGGCAGTCCCACCTACCCTGAGACCGGCGCGATGTGGAAGATGGTCCAGGACGAGCGGATCACAGTGTTCGGCTGCAGCGCGAGTTATGTCAACGCGCTGCGAATGCAGCGCGTTCATCCCGGTCGGGACTATGATCTCTCGTCTCTCAAGGAGATTTCGCAGACGGGGTCTGCACTGTCCGCCGAAGGCTTCGAGTATGTCTATCGTGAGATCAAGTCCGATCTCCACCTCAACTCCATCTCCGGGGGGACCGACATCAACGGCTGCTTTGCCGCGGGCAATCCGATCAGTCCGGTCTATGCGGGGGAGGTGCAGGGCCCGGCCCTGGGGATGAAGGTGGAAGCGTACGATGAAGAGGCCCGGCCGGTCCGTGATCGGCCGGGCGAACTCGTGTGCGAAGCCCCGTCTCCATCCATGCCCCTGTACTTCTGGAATGATCCGGATGGGAGGAAGTACTTCGAAGCCTACTTCGCCTATTACGACCATCGCCGCGTCTGGAGACACGGCGATTACATCACCATGCACAGCGACACCGGAGGGATCACCTTCCACGGACGGTCGGACACGGTATTGAAACCCTCCGGTGTCCGTATCGGGACGGCCGAGATCTACAACATTGTCGAGCGGCTCCCCGGCGTCGCGGACAGCCTGGCCGTGGGACAGGAGTGGCAGGGAGATCAACGCATCATCCTCTTCGTCAAGCTCACCGCCGGTCAGGCGCTGACCGCCGACCTCCGGGAGCGCATCCGACAGGAGCTGCGAAGGCGCGCCTCTCCACGTCACGTTCCCGACGTCATTCTGGAAGCGCCGGACATCCCGTACACGCTGAACATGAAGAAGGTGGAGAGCGCGGTGACGAACATCATCAACGGCCGCCCCGTGGTGAACCGGGACGCGCTGATCAACCCCGACGCGCTGGAGTACTTCGCGCGGATCCGCGAGGAGCTGGCCCGCCAAATTAGATCGAGGAGGATGCGATGAAGGTGGAAGGAAGCTACACGTTTGCCGCCCCGCGCGAGCGCATCTGGGCGCTGCTGAACGATCCCGACGTCCTGGCCCGCGTCACCCCCGGCGTCAAGACCCTGACCCCGCAGGGCGCCGACGCCTACAAGGCCAAGATCGAGCTCGCGGTCGGCCCGGTGAAAGGCGCCTACGACGGCACGGTGCGTATCACGGACAAGACCCCGCCCGAACGGATGACCCTGCGGGTGGAGGGCGGCGGCAAGCCCGGGACCATCCGGGCCACCGGCGAACTGCGGCTGGAGGAGCAGGACGGCCGCACCGTCGTGAACTACACCGGCGACGCGCAGATCACCGGCCTCATCGCCGGCATCGGCCACCGCCTGATCGGCGGCGTGGCCAAACAGATGGCGGGCGAGTTCTTCAAGGCCGTGGAGAAGGAACTGCGGCCGCGCTGAAGGGAATCCGGAGTTTCCGGAGAATCCACCTCCAAATTTCCCGCGCGTCTCGCACGTAACGCACCGCCCCCGGCGGCACCAGGGAGGTGTTGGGGGATGATCCCGGCATCGTTTGAGTACTTCTCACCCAGGACCGTCCCCGAGGCCGTGAACCTCCTCGTGCGCTACGGTCAGGAGGCGAAGCTGCTGGCCGGAGGCCACAGCCTCGTGCCCCTGATGAAGCTTCGCCTGGCCGCCCCCCGCTACGTTGTCGACCTCAACCGCATCGATGGGCTGAGCTACATCCGCGAAGCGGACGGGTTCCTTCGGCTCGGCGCTCTGACCCGCCACGCCGAGATCGAGACCTCTGAGCTCATGCGCGGCCGTTATCCCCTGCTCGCCGATGCGGCCCGCGTCATCTCCGATCCCCTCGTGCGCAATATGGGCACCATCGGCGGCTCGCTGGCGCACGCCGACCCGGCCGGGGACTGGGGGGCGGCGATGCTCGCCGCCGGGGCCGAGATCGTGGCCACCGGCCCCGGCGGGACGCGTACCATCCCTGTCGAGGAGTTCTTTGAAGGGACGTTCGTCACGGCGCTCCGGCCCGATGAGATCCTGACGGAGATCCGTCTCCCGCAGGCGGGGAGAGGTCAGGGGGGAGCGTACCTCAAGCTCGAGCGCAAGGTGGGGGACTTCGCGATCGCCGCGGTCGGCGTGGCGCTCGCGCTGGACGGCGACGGGGCCTGCCGCCGCGTCGGGATCGGATTGTGCAACGTCGGGTCCACAAGCCTCCGCGCGGAGAAGGCCGCGCGGTTGCTCACCGGCCAGAAACCAGATGATGCGACCGTGGCCAGGGCCGCTGCCGCCGCGGCCGCGGAGTGTGATCCCGCGAGCGACCTGCGCGGTCCGGCGGAGTACAAGCGCGATGTCGTGCGCGTCCTGACCGCCCGTGCGGTCAGGCTCGCCGCGCAGCGCGCCAGAGGAGGTGCCTGATGGGCACGCGCATCTCGGTGACGGTCAACGGCACCGTCCGGGAGGCCGACGTCGAACCCCGCCTGCTGCTCGTCCACTTCATCCGCGAGATCCTGGGGATGACCGGGACGCACATCGGATGTGACACCACGAACTGCGGCGCCTGCACCGTCCTCCTCGATGGCCGGGCCGTGAAGTCGTGCACCATCTTCGCGGTGCAGGCGGACGGCCGTGCGGTCATGACGGTAGAGGGGCTGGCCCGGGATGGTCAGCTCCATCCCCTTCAGGAGGCGTTCCACCAACAGCACGGCCTGCAGTGCGGCTTCTGCACTCCGGGGATGATGATGGCCGCCTACGCCTTCCTGCAGCGCACCCCCAACCCGACCGAGGAGCAGATCCGCTGGGGGATTTCCGGGAACCTCTGCCGGTGCACCGGATACGTCAACATCGTCGCGGCGATCAAGGACGCCGCTGAGAAACTTCGCGCCAGCCCGGCCCGGGCCGGGGGAAGGGGCTGATCGCCATGGCCGAAGCCCACGGCATGGGGCACGCCGTCAAGCGCAAGGAAGACGCTCGCTTCATCCGCGGCAAGGGCACGTACATCGACGACCTCAAGCTTCCGGGCATGCTGTACCTCGACATCGTGCGCAGCCCGTACGCGCACGCCCGGATCACCGCCATCCGCACGGAGAAAGCGCTGGCCATGCCCGGCGTCCTGGCCGTCATCACCGGCAGGGACCTGGACAAGTACGGGCTGGCCTGGATGCCGACCCTCATGTCCGACCGGCAGATGGTGCTGCCGATCGACACCGTGCTGTATCAAGCGCAGGAGGTGGCGGCCGTTCTGGCCACGGAGCGCTACCTTGCCGCAGACGGCGCAGCGGCGGTCGAGGTCGACTACGAGCCCCTGCCGGTGGTGGTGGATCCCAAGAAGGCCCTCCGGTCCGACGCCCCGGTCCTGCGCGCGGATCGCGAGCAGAAGACCAACCACATCTGGCACTGGGAGGTCGGCGATCGGACGGCCACGGCGCAGGCGTTCGCCCAGGCCGACGTCACCGTCGCCCAGGACCTCTACATCCCGCGCATCCATGTCTCGTCGATTGAGACCTGCGGGTGCGTGGCGCAGTGGGACGCGGTGGAAGGGAAGCTCACGCTGTGGATGACCACCCAGGCGCCCCACGCGATCCGCACCGTCGTCGCCCTGGTCGCCGGGCACCTGGGCCTGGCGGAGCACAAGATCCGCGTCATCTCCCCGGACATCGGCGGAGGGTTCGGAGGGAAGGTCCCGGTCTACCCGGGTTATGTGCTCGCCGTCGCCGCCTCCGTCCTCACGGGCAAACCCGTGAAGTGGATCGAGGATCGCATGGAGAACATCCAGGCCGACTCCTTCGCCCGCGACTACCACATCACCGCGGAGCTCGCGGCGAAGCGAGACGGCACGCTGACCGCCCTGCGTTTCAAGACCATCGCCGACCACGGAGCGTTCGACGCCGCGGCCAACCCCTCGAAGTTCCCGGCCGGCCTGTTCTCCATCTGCACCGGTTCCTACGACTTCCGGTCCGCGTTCGTCGAGGTGGACGGCGTCTACACCAACAAGCCGCCGGGAGGGATCGCCTACCGCTGCTCCTTCCGCGTTACCGAAGCCTCCTACACCATCGAGCGGATGGTGGACATCATGGCCCACCAGCTCGGCATGGACCCGGCGGAGTTCCGGCTGAGGAACTTCATCCGGCCGGAAGCCTTTCCGTACAAATCCGCGCTGGGCTGGACTTACGACAGCGGGAACTACCATGCCGCGCTGAAGAAGGCGATGGAGATGGTGGGCTACGCCGCCCTGCGCAAAGAACAGGTCGAGAAGCGCCGATCGGGCGAGTTGATGGGCATCGGGATCAGCAGCTTCACCGAGATCGTGGGCGCGGGCCCCTCGCATACCTTCGACATCCTGGGCTTGAAGATGTTCGACAGCGCCGAGATCCGTGTGCACCCCACGGGCAAAGCCGTGGCACGCTTCGGCACCAAGTCCCAGGGGCAGGGTCACGAGACGACGTACGCACAGATCATCGCCCACGAGCTGGGCATACCCGAGGACGACATCGTCGTGGAGGAGGGCGACACCGATACGGCGCCCTACGGGCTGGGCACCTACGCCAGCCGGAGCACGCCGGTCGCCGCGGCCGCCGGGGCCGTCGCCGCCCGCAAGATCCGGGACAAGGCGAAGAAGATCGCCGCGCATCTGCTGGAGGCGAGTGAGCAAGACCTGGAGTGGGAGCGGGGGAAGTTCTTCGTTCGCGGGTCGCCGCAGCGGGCCAAGACGATCCAGGAGATCGCCTTCGCCGCCTACACCAATCACCCGCAGGGGCTGGAGGCGGGGCTGGAGGCGGTCGCCTACTATGACCCGCCGAACCTGACGTTTCCGTTCGGCAGCTACATCTGCGTGGCGGACATCGACAAGGGCACCGGGGAGGTCAAGATCCGGCGGTTTGTGGCGGTGGACGACTGCGGGAACATCATCAATCCGATGATCGTCGAGGGGCAGATCCACGGCGGGCTGACCATGGGGCTCGCCCCGGCGCTGTACGAGGAGATCACCTATGACGAGGACGGCAACATCCGCGGCGGGAGCTTCATGGACTACCTGCTGCCGACGTCGATGGAGACGCCACGCTGGGAGACGGCCAAGACGGTGACGCCTTCGCCCCACCATCCGCTTGGCGCCAAGGGCGTCGGGGAGTCGGCGACGGTCGGCGCTCCGGCGGCCATCGCGAACGCGGTCATCGACGCGCTGTGGCACCTCGGCGTGCGCCACATCGACATCCCGATCACCCCCTGGAAAGTGTGGCGAACGCTCCGCGAGCACGGGGTTTCGGAGTAGGCTCGCCGATGGGCGACCTCCTCGAGCGCGCGGCCGCGCTGCGGGCGAAGGGGCTGCCGTTCGCCCTCGCCACCGTGGTCAGGGCGGAGCGGCCGTCTTCGGCCCGACCGGGGATGAAAGCCCTGATCCTGCCGGACGGCACGCTGGAAGGATGGGTGGGGGGCAGCTGTGCCCATCCGGTGGTGCTGACCGAAGCGCTCCAGGCGCTGCGGGAGGGGACGCCCCGGTTGATCTGTCTCAGCCCGAGCCCGCCCGCCGAGCGCGCGGGAGTGATCCACCACGTCATGACCTGTCACAGCGGCGGCAGCCTCGACATCTACATCGAACCGGTGCTGCCCCGTCCGGTTCTCCTCCTCGTCGGTGAGGCGCCTCTGGTTGCGGCGCTGGCTGAGATGGGGCGCCTCCTGGCCTTCGAAGTGTGGGTCGCGGGTCTGCCGCACTCCCTGGATGAGTTGGCCGGGCGGATCACTCCCGAGACCTTCGTCGTCGTCGCGACGATGGGGACGTACGACGAGGAAGCCCTGGAACGCGTCATTGGCACACCGGCGCGGTACGTGGGGCTGGTGGCCAGCCGGCGGAGGGCGGAGGCAGTCGCCGCCTACCTGCGCGGCAGGAGTGTGACGGGCGGGCAGATTCAGCGGATCAAGGTGCCGGCCGGTCTCGACATCGGGGCCATCACCCCGGAGGAAATTGCGCTCAGCATCCTCGCCGAGATCGTGCAGCTCCGCCGCCGCGCGTCACCGCCGGACGGAGTCGTGCCCGGCCCGCAGCGGGCCACCGATCCCGTCTGCGGGATGGCCGTGGACCCCGCCACGGCCTCGCACTCCGCCGACTTCCAAGGCGTGCGGTACTACTTCTGCAGCGCGCACTGCCGTCAGACCTTCGAGCGCGATCCCACCGCGCACGCCGCCGCGGGCACCTAGGATGCCGCTGCACTATGAAGGCACGCTGGCAATCCGCGCCGGGCGGGATCGGGTGTGGGACGTCCTGACCGATCCGGAGGGAATCAGCCGCTGCCTCCCCGATGTCCAGAGCCTGGACGTGCTGGAGGAGGGGCGCTTCCGGGCGGTCGTTCGCGTCGGCGTGGCCTTCGTCAAAGGGAACTTCACCTTTGAGGTCACGATGCGCGACCTGCAGAAACCGGGGCACGCCCTGATCTCGGGCCGGGGGAGTGGCCTGGGCAGCGGTGTCGACGTCCGGAGCACGGTCGATCTGGCCGAACGCGACGGCGGCACGACGGAACTGCGCTGGGCCGCGGACGTGGTGGTCAGCGGTCCCCTGGCCACGGTCGGGGCCAGGCTGCTGGACAGCACGGTGGAGAAGAAGACGACCGAGTTGTTCCAGTGCCTGAAGGCGCAACTGGAAGCCTGAATCCCTCGGTCCAGCCGGTCCGTCCCTCTGGTCGCTCCCGCGGTGTTCCCGTATGATGGAGACATGCATCCCGAGATTACGCGCATTCAGGCGATGCTGGAAGGCCAGGGCTATGTGGCCGACCAGACCCTGGCCACCTCCGTCTACCTGGCCATTCAACTGCGAAAGCCTCTGCTGATTGAAGGCGCGGCCGGTGTCGGGAAGACGGAAGTCGCGAAAGTCATGGCTCGTGCGCTTGATACCGACCTCATCCGTCTCCAGTGTTACGAAGGGCTGGATGCCACCACCTCGCTCTACGAGTGGAACTACCAGCGCCAGCTGCTGCACATCCGGCTGCAGGAGCACAGCGACATCCCGCTCGAGGTCCGGGAGCGCGAGATCTTCAGCGAGCCGTTCCTCTTGAAGCGGCCGCTGCTCGCCGCGATCACGCATGGCCGGGCGCCGGTGCTCCTGATCGACGAGTGCGACCGGGCGGACGAGGAGTGGGAAGCGTTCCTCCTGGAGGTCCTGTCGGACTGGCAGGTCACCATTCCCGAAATCGGCACGATCAAGGCCAGGCACGTCCCGTACGTCGTCCTCACCAGCAACCGCACGCGCGAGCTCGGCGATGCCCTGCGGCGGCGCTGCCTGTACCTGTGGATCGACTACCCGATGTTCGACAAGGAACTGGCCATCGTCCGTCGGAAGGTGCCCGCGATCAACGACCGGCTCGCCGAGCAGATCGCCGCCTTCATGCAGTTCGTGCGCAAGACGAAGCTGGACAAGACCCCCGGCATCGCGGAGACGCTGGACTGGAGCGCGGCGCTCATCGCCCTGCACCACGACCACCTCGACGAGGACGCGGTCGCCCAGACCCTCGGCGTCCTCTTCAAACAGCGGGACGACGCCGAGCGGGTGCGGACGCAGTGGCTCGATCACCTCTTGGGCAACGTGGCCGCTCTGGACCGGGAGCCGCGGCCGTGGACGCAGGACGCGATCGATCGGGTGGCCGGCCAGGCGAGCAGCCCCCGGCGATGAGCGCGCCCCGCCTCTACGGCGACCTCACCAGCCACGTCGTCGCCTTCTGCCGGCGTCTTCGCCTGCACGGCCTGCCGGTCGGTCCGCGCGAGGCGGCCGACGCCCTGCGGGCGCTGGGCGCCGTGGACGTCGGCGACCGCCGGGAGTGCTACCTGGCGCTGCGCACCGTGCTGACCTCACGCCGGGACGATCTGGCGGTGTTCGATCGCGTCTTCGAGGAGTTCTGGAATCCGCCGCAGCCGGAGGGCGACTACGGCCCGCAGGGTCCCCGGCCGCCGGAGGCGGGCGGCGACGGAGCCCAGCCGCCGCCGGCGCTGGTGGAGTGGCTGGACGAGGCCTTGCAGGCTCAGGGCGATGAGCCGCTGCCGGCCTACAGCCCCATCGAGGTCCTGTCCCAGAAGGACTTCAGCACGTTCACCGCCGAGGAACTGCGCGAAGTCACGGCGCTGGTGATCGCGATCGCCCGGCGGGTGGCCACGCGCCTCTCCCGCCGCACGCGCGCCGCGCAGCGCAGCGCGCGGGTGGATCTGCGCCGTACGATCCGTCACAGCCTGCGCCGGGGCGGAGAGATCATCGAGCTGGCCTACCGCCGGCGGAAGATCCAGCGGGTCCGGGTCGTGCTGCTGGCCGACGTCAGCGGCTCGATGGATCTGTACAGCCGCTTCCTGATCCAGTTCATCTACGCCCTCCAGCACGCCCTGGGGCGGGTAGAGACGATGGTGTTCAGTACTTCGCTGACCCGGATCACCGAGGCGATGTCGGAGGACGACCTGCGCCAGGCCCTGGACGAAGTGGCCAGACGGGTGCCGGACTGGTCGGGGGGGACGAAGATCGGGGCGAGCCTGCGGACCTTCCTGGACCGCTACGGCGCGCAGTTGCTCACCCCGCGGACCGTCGTGCTGGTCATCAGCGACGGCTGGGATACCGGCGACATCGACCTTCTCGAACAGGCGATGGCCGAGCTGCGGCGACGGGCCGGGCGGGTGATCTGGCTGAACCCGCTGCTCGGCAGCCCCGGCTACGAGCCGATCTGCCAGGGCATGCGCGCGGCGTTGCCGTACGTCGACGTCTTCGCCTCCGCGCACAACCTGGACAGCCTGCGCCAGTTGGAGAAGCACCTCGCGGCGCGTCGGAGGTAGCGGTTGCGATGAAAGAGCTGCTCGACATCCTGGATGCGGCCGACGCGTTCGCCGCGCGCGGCCAGCGTCTGGCCCTGGCCACGATCGTGGCCGTCCGCGGGTCGACCTATCGGCGCGCCGGCGCCCGGCTGCTGCTGACGGCGGCCCAGGAGATGGTGGGGAACATCAGCGGCGGCTGCCTGGAGAGCGACGTCATGGTCGTGGCCGATGAGGTGATGGCCAGCGGCACGCCGCGCCTGGTCACCTATGACCTCACGGCCGACGACGATACGGTGTGGGGTTTGGGGTTGGGGTGCAACGGCGCGGTCGACCTCTTCGTCGAACCGCTGGATCCGGCCTCGCCGCAACTGCGTATCCTTCGCGAGGCGTTGGATGGTGAGCAGACCGTCGCCCTGGTGAAACTCCTGGATGGGCCGCGGGTCGGCCGGTGGATGGCGGTGCGCCCGGACGGCGCCGTCGAAGGGGCGCTCGGCGAGGCGGAGGTGGAAGCGCGCGCCACCCGCGCCGCCCAGGCCGCGCTGACCGAGGGCACCTCCCGGCTCGTCGCGCTGCCCGCGGCCGAGGGCGAGCGCCGCGCCTTCGTCGAGGTGATCCGCCCGCCTCTCCGCCTCATCGTCTGCGGCGCGGGGCACGATGCCATCCCCGTCGTGCGGTTCGCCTCCGAGATCGGCTGGCGCGTCGTCGTCGTCGATCCGCGCGAGCGCTTCCTCACCGCCGAGCGCTTCCCGGGAGCGCGGGAGTTCGTGCAGGCCTCGTCCGAAGATGCGGCGGCCCGGGTTCCGATCGACGACCGCACCTACGTCGTCGTGATGACCCACAACTATCTTCACGACCGCGATCTCCTCCGCGGGTTTCTGGCCACCCCGGCCCGCTACATCGGGATGCTCGGTCCGCGCCAGAGGACGGAGAAGATCCTGGATGAGTTGCGCCGTCAGGGTGTGACCGTTACCGCCCGGGACCGGGCGCGCCTGTTCGGCCCGGTCGGCCTCGACATCGGCGGCGAGGGGCCCGAGGCGATCGCGCTCGCGCTGCTGGCCGAGATCCAGGCCGTCGAGGCGGGGCGGCAGGGCGGCTTTCTCAGGGAACGGCGAGGACCGATTCACGAGACACAGACGACGAGCGGTCGCTCGTAACAGAGGATCGTCGCGCGCCGGAGGCGCGCGACAACATGTCGCGCCGCGACATGTCGCGGCGATCATTCTTGCCGCCGGCGGCAGCCGCCGGTTGGGGCGGCCCAAACTCCTCCTGGCCTATCAGGGCCGGCCGATGCTGACGCGCGCCGTGGAGGCGGCGGCGGGGGGCGGCTGCTCGAGCATCATCGTCGTGCTGGGCGCGGACCGCGACCACTACCTGCCGCTGCTGCACGAGACCCCGGCCCGCCCTGTCGTCAATCCCGATCACGCTCAGGGCATGAGCAGTTCGATCCGTGCGGGCATCCGCGCGCTCCCCGCATCTGCGGGCGCGGCCCTGATCATGCTGGCCGACCAGCCGCGGATCGACGCGGGCATCGTGGCCCGCCTGATCGCCGCGTACCAGTCCTCGGGCAAGCGGATCGTGGCCTGTCGCTACGGTCCGGTGCTGGGCGCCCCCACCCTCTTCGATCGCGGGCTGTTCATCGAGCTCCTCCTGCTGGAGGGAGACCAGGGTGCGCACCAGGTGATCGAGACACATCCGGGCGACGTGGCCACCGTCGAGATCCCACCCGACGCCGCGCTCGACGTGGACGTGCCTGCTGATCTGACACGGCTTCAGGGGCCTTGAGCAGGGAGAACCACCAGGGCGTCGGCGACCGGTCGCTCCCCCGTCTCGTCGGACGGCTGGTTGACGACCCGGTCGCCGACGACGATGGTCGACGACCCGCCGCCGTCCAGGTTCATCGCCTCGACCGCACCCAGCCGCCGCAAGGCGATCGCCAGTTCCGGCAGCGTCATGCCGAGGCTGTGCGTGGGCTGGCGGCCGTCCACGACGACCAGCACGACCCGCCCGTCGGCGGACACTCCGATCGCCGTGCGCGGATGGCGTCGGTCGGTGATCGTCGCCGGGAAGTCCTCCGGGGGAACCCACTCGCCGCCGCTGAGCAGGCGCGGTCCGCCTCCGACGGCATGGACGACCTGCTGCCAGCGCGGGTCGGCCGAGCGGGGAACCAGCACGGTCTGGATCAATACCGGCACCCCCGGGGCCAGCGCCCGGAGGATCCACTGCCTGGCCCGCCCGTGACCTGAGAGCACGAACCCATCACGCGGGATGGGGCTGTTGCCGCGCTGGTCGACGACCGAGACCACGACGCCGTTGGAGACGACGGCCTCGGCGCCGAACGCATTCGTGCGTGTGCTCGCGTCGTAGACCGGGCGGTAGAGGACGAGCTCATCGGCCCGCCGCTCGCGGTTCAGGCCGTCCACGCGGGCCGCGGCCTCGCCGGTGATGACCGTGAAGTCGGCGTGCAGCCGGTCGAAGATCACCGCCCCGTCCGCGGTGATCCCCGCGCAGGAGCGCTGGACGTCGGGTTCGCTCACCCACTCGCCGGCGATCAGCAGGCAGCCCAGCGGATCCCCGGATGTGGAGAAGAAGCCTCCGTTGATGGCGGCCAGCGCCCCGGTGCGCCGGGCGATCTCGCTGACCCGCTGCCGGCGCATCCGCCCGCCGTCGCCGACCGCGGGGACGAGTCTGACGCCCGAGGCAGGATCGATCATCAAGGCGGCCTCGCGCGACGGCCCGGCCAGCCCTTCGAACGACGGCAGCGTCTGCACGACCCAGGTGGCGTAGCCCTCACGCCCGAGGCGCTCCTTGAGGACCTGGGCCTCCACCGCGCTCGTGAAGCTCCCCGCCCGGACCTTGTAGAGCCCGTCCTGGAAATCCACGACAACCGGCAGGCCGCGTTCGCGCATGCGCAGGGCCAGACGCTGGGCGTTGCCTTCGCTGGTGAAGGCGCCGACCTGGACCCGCCAGAACGCCTGGACGCGCAGGACGCCGCGCTTCTCCACGACGAGCGACAGCCCGGGGGCGACCGGGATGCTGGCGCGCAGCCGCACGCCGTTCTCCACGGCCAGCAGGACGCCCGCGGCCAGGGAGGCGGCCTCCCCGCGCGTCATGGCCTCCGCGGGGCGAAAGGTCGCGGCCGCGGGTTCGGTCAGCAGCAGCGGGTCGACCTGCATCGCCGCGGCGATCGCGCCGCGCTGCACCTCGGAGAGCCCGGCGGTGTCCTCGAACGGCAGCGGTTGCAGCGCCAGGGCCGCGGCTTCCGAGGCGTAGCCGATTGTCCGCACGGCGATGATCACGGCGTCGAGACGTGTCACCGGCGCCTCGGGCAGGAAGGTCGGCGTGCGCGCGATGATCCCCTGAGCCAGGGCGGCCTCGATGAACGGCGCCGCCGGATGGTACGGCGGAACATCGACAAACGAAGACAGCGGCCCCCCGCGCACGGGGAGACCGGAGGCGGTGATCACCCAGCGGAGCAACTCCGCGCGCGTGATCAGCTCCTCCGGGCGGAATGTCTGATCGCCGGACAGTTGAGCAATGCCGCGACGCACCAGGAGGGCGATGCGCTCCGCCGCCCAATGGCCTCCGGCGTCGCTCGGGGGTTGGGCGTGTGCGGCCGCCGGGGTCCAGACGGCGAGGAGCAGGAGGGCGACGAGCGCGCGCATGGTTTGTGTCTTACCCTCCTTCGGCCGTCCGGCCGTTCATCCTGCGAGGAGAGGGTCCGGCCACAAAACATGGTAGGGGATCGGAGAAGGAGAACTATATATGGTGGCGAACTATTGTGCCCGACGGCACCCAGCCGTCCAGATCCGCGCGCAGGCGCAAGAGGGAGGGTGGTCAATGGCCAAGAAGAAGGCGGCCAAGAAGAAGAAGAAGTAACTCGACGCAGATCTGCTCACCTGCGTTGATAACAAGAGACGGTTCGCGACCGTCTCTTGTTGTTTTTGTGCGGTCAGCTTGCGGCCTGCTGGTGCAGAGCGGCGAGGTCGACGTTCGCGTCTTCGGGGTCCACACCGCCGGCGATCCACTGCGCGCTGTCTGCGCTGAGGTCGATGACCTCAGCGAGCGTCCCGTCGCGCAGCAGACGTACGATCGGGCGGTCCACGAACTGCTCGGAGGGCCGGAGGACGACGCCGAGGCGTCCGCTGTTGAGCTCCACCAGGCTGCCCACGGGGTAGATCCCCATCATCTTCAGGAACACCTTGCCGGCGACGGGATCGAAGATCGTACCCAGCCCCGCGGCGATCCACTTCATGCCGAGCTCCGGCCGCAGCGGTCGTGCGGCATGTCGCCGCGCGCAGGTCACCGTGTCATAGGCGTCGGCCACCGCGACGATCCGGGTGAAGACATTCGGGCGCGCCTTCCCCGGGAGCGGCGGGTAGCCGGTGAGATCGTGGTGGGCATGATGCTCGAAGGCCACCACCGCGGCCAGGCGGCCGAGCCCCTCCATATCCCGCAGGATGCTGCCGCCGTGGACGGGATGCCGCTGCAGCACGGCCCGCTCCTCCTCGCTGAGGGGCCCGGCGCGGTTGACCAGCGCCTGCGGCACGCGCACCTTCCCGATGTCGTGGAGCAGCGCGCTCATGCCGAGCGCCATCACCTGCTCGTGCTGCAGGCCCAGCCGCATCCCAAGCAGCAGGGCCAGGATGGAAACGTTCACCGCGTGATAACTGCTGGCCTCGTCGTAGTCCCGGTTGGCCGTCAGGCCGAGCAGGGTGAACCGGTTATCCAGGACGACCTCGATCGCCGCCGAGAGGAAGACCCGGGCCTTGTTCATGTCCAGCGGCTGGCGGCGGGCGGCCTGCGCGCGCAGGACGTGGACGACGGTGTGGCCGGCCTGGTAGGCGTTGCTCGGATCGACCTCGATCTCCGTCTCGTGCGGCCGCGCGGTCCGGGGCGGTTCGATGGTGATGTGGGATGCGCCCTTGCTCGCCAGCAGCGCGGCCGGACCGCCCGCGGCCCGCACCGCCGGCGGGGACGCGGTGAGCAGTCCCACGAAGGTGTCGATCTCCTCCGCGGGGATGCCCCGACGGATCTGGAACACGCCGATCTCGCGCTCCAGGCAGGTCGTGAGAAAGCCGGCGTTGCGGAGGCTTTCCTCGGGCAGCATCACATTGTCCAGGAAGAAGGTATCCTCGTGGATCTGGAAGGTGACCATCTCGCGGTCGCGCAGCAGCAGATCCACGACCTGCACCAGGTCGTCCATCGCCCGGCGCACCAGCGGGTGCTCGGCCGGGTACATCGTCCGGTGCTTGCTGGCCGTCGCCAGATACCGGAGCAGGGTCGCCGTCACCGACGGCTTCCGGGTCATCATGACGCCGCCCTCCGCTGCACGGGCGCCTGGGGCGGAAGTTGCGCCAGCGCCGCCACCGCCGCGCGCACGCGACGGGCCACGGCGCGGTCCGCGCTGCGCAGTTTGAAGGGTGAGGCGAGCTTCCGGAGCGCGGGGATCGCCTCCACCGCCTGGGCGCGCACCAGCGTCTCGCACACGGCCGCTCGCACCTCCGGCGCACGCACGAGATCGGGGGCTGTCAACATGGCGACCAGATCACGCACCACCCGGCGCGCGGTCTCGGGGGTGAGCTGGCCGATGCAATGCCGCCGCACCTCCGGGTCGGGGTCGCGCAGAAAGGCGACCAGCGCGTCTTGCGCCTGGATGATCTGAGAGGCGCGCAGCGCGTCGATCGCCTCCCGCCGCACGACGACAGTGGGATGGACGGCCGTCGCGCGCAGGGCCTGGACCGCCTTTGCCGTGCGCATCTGGCCCAGCGCCTGGATGACCGGCCGAACGAGGTCCGGATTGCTGTCGTTCAGATGAGCGGCCAGCGGGTCCACCGCATCGTCGCCCAACCGGGCAAGGATCGCCGTCAGGACCTGCCGCCGCGCCGGGTCGCGCTCCTGCGGGAGCGCCTGTACCAGGGCCGCCGCGGCGGAGCGCGCCACGGCCCGGAGACCGGCCAGCAGCGGATGTTCCTCCGTCCACCCCCACACCTCTCGCACGGTCAGCGCCTCAGGCAGGTGCGAGAGCATCGAGCGCACCGCGGCCCGGGCCGCCTCCACCCCCGGACCCGACTGCGCCGTGAGAGCCTCCAGGCCGCGCAGCGCCATGAGCACGAGGTCCGTCTCGCCGGCACGGAGCCGGCCCACGGCCAGGGTCACGAGGGCTTCGAGCGCGCCCTCTCGTTCGTGGACGTCGTCTTCCTCGGCGGCGAGGTGCAGGAGCATCTGCGCATGCTCGTGCACCAGGGTGACCTCATCGGTGCGGGCCTCGGCCACCAGCGACTGGGTCTCTTCGTCGGTCACGGCTACATCGTCCGCGGTGACCCGGAAATCGACGAGGTCCTGGGGGAAGTTGCGGATCCAGCCGGGCACGGTGATCTCCTCGAGGAGCGCGGGGAGGTCGAACGACCGCCCCGTGCGCTGGGAGACCAGCGCGAGCGTCTCCCGGGCCTTCTCCGGATCGAAGGGCAGCCCCCGGACTAGCTGCGAGGCCTGCGGCGGGGGTTCTGCCGCTTCCAGGCAGGGGATCACCATGCGCGCGATCTGCTCGGAGGTCATCGCGGAAAGCAAAGCCCGCGCGGACATATCCTCGGCGGCCGCGCCCAGGATCGTCCGCGGCACGGCGCCTTCGGTGGGATCCTCCAGATCGGAGACCGCCGTGGCCAGCGCACGGAGCAGATCCTGGGATTCCCCCTGTGGGGTGTCCACGATCAGGCGGTCCAGCGCCGTGAGGGCCTGGTAGATACGGCCGGCCAGCTCCTCGCCCTGGGCATCAGGGAAGACCTGCCTGGCGCGCTCCACCACGACGCTGACGAGCCGGGCCGCCTGGTCCGGACCGGCGCGCAAGAGGCCCAGGAGCATGGCCTGGTCGGGGGGCGTCAGCCGGCCGTCGATCAGCTCCTGGAAGAGCTGGGGCGTGATCTGGGCCACGTCCTCGTCGCCGGGCTTCAGCTCGACCACGCGCACGTGGCTGATGCTCCGGGCCGCGAGCAGCGGGACGAAGCCGCCCGCGGCGAGGATTTCCTCCCGCTCGAGCGCAACGACCTCCAGCAGCTGCTCGACCTCCTCCTCGGTCAGTCCGGGCGTGATGATGAGCTGCCAGATCCCCATGGCGTAGAGGTGCAGGGCGAGGTTGTCCACCGACTCGCCGCCCTCGAAGGGCTTGCCTTCGATGATCAGGCCGTCGCGGTGGGTTTCCAGGACGAAACTTCCGAACCGCTCGTGGTAGGCGGCCACCCCGGTGGTGAAGGCGGAGATCGTCTGCGTGCGGAGGGCGTGGCCTGCCCCGTACAGGCGGCGGGACTTCACCGCCGCGTTGAGGCGCCGGACGACGCCGGTCGCCGCCTGGAAACGCGCCGCCGTGGTCATAGCCTATCCAGATGGTATGCCCCGTTTCTTCCATGGAAACTCCGGCAAGGTACCGCGGGAACCTACGAACGCGGGAATCGGAACCGGAAGTACAACTCGCGCAGGCCCTCCGCATCCGCGTACAGCAGCACGCTCAGCGGGATGAGCCTGCGCGAGGACACAGGCTCCGTGAAGATGCGCGGCTGCCCGGCCTCGCCTCCCAGCCGCAGTGTCGTGGTGACGAAGATCTCGTCGATCAGGCCGGCCCGGGCCAGGGCCGCGTTGAGTGTAGGGCCACCTTCGCACAAGACCCGGCGGACGCCGCGGTCCCACAGCCGCCTGAGCAGCGCCTCCAGATCCACCTCCCCGCGGGCGTCGAGCGGCAGAATCTCGACGGTGACCCCCGCCGCGCGCAGGCGTGCCAGGGCCGGCGGCGCGGCGCGGGACGTCGTGGCCACGAGGCGGTCGAAGTCCGTGCGCTGGAAGAACTTCTTCGTCTGGAAGACCTGGTCGCTGAACTGGGCCGTGGCCGTGGCGATCACAGCCAGAGGATTGCGCGGCCGTCCCTCGCGGCGGCGGCGGTCCTGCAGGCGCGGATGGGTCGTGACGACCACGTCGTCGGTCCGCAGCGTGCCCGCGCCGTAGAGGACGGCGTCCGCGTGCACTCTGAGCTGCCGGAGCAGGAAGTGGTCGACGGCGGTGCCGATGGTGTAGGCGCGCCCCTGCAGCACGGCCTGGCCGTCGAACGTCTGCACCATATTCACGTAGACGAACGGCCGGTCGATCGCGCTGGGAAAGTCGAGATCGAGATACACCTCCGCCAGCGCCACGTCGCGCGGGGCTCCGCCCTGCCGATCGTAGACGACGCGCAGTGTAGCCGGGAGGTCGGGCATCGGGCTTTCCATTTCCGTCGCGCTCGGAGAATGCCTGCCAGAGTCGCGTTGACCCGGTGCATCTTGCGACGGTATAATGCGCTCGGCGGGAGCTGTCCATACGGGGGCGTGGTGTAGCCTGGTTCAACACACCTGCCTGTCACGCAGGAGACCGCGGGTTCAAATCCCGTCGCTCCCGCCAAGAACTCTCAGGTGTGCCGGGGTAGCTCAGCCTGGTAGAGCGCGGGCCTGAAGAGCCCGGCGTCGGCGGTTCAAGTCCGTCCCCCGGCACCA